>CERV01021076.1_pt1 | contig 54145 bp, 58 predicted proteins | sample 530871 | NCBI WGS metagenome assembly CERV01 (sample SAMEA2621045, study PRJEB7988) | marine metagenome | biome: marine biome (ENVO:00000447); feature: deep chlorophyll maximum layer (ENVO:xxxxxxxx); material: "saline water (ENVO:00002010), including plankton (ENVO:xxxxxxxx)" | depth 50 m
TTGCCACGTTTAGGGTTTACTAAAAATGTTATTATCTGACTAGCTTCATCCTGAATCTCAACAAGACCATCTAAAAATAATAGATTTTTTTGAATTGATGTTCCTCTAGGTAATGATATTGATATTGGTGATAAATTAGTTTTGATTATTTCATTTTTAAGTTCTGGAATACTAGAAATTAAACTATTTAAAACTTTTAAAATATCTTTTTCTTTTAACAAATTGACTCTTAAATTTAAATTAGCTGGTAAAAGAAGACTTTGCGCTAAACTAATTGAAGTTTCTTGGCCATACTGTTCTAAAAATTTTTTCCATAGCCAATCAGGTAAGCTAAGTTTTTTAGCCCACTTTGTAATTTCAACTTTATTTGATTTTTTTTCCCTTAGCCAAATTAAATCTTGCTTATCAAGAAAACTAGATAATTCTCTGATACTTTTACCTAAAATAAGAACCAAATAGATCATTACTAATTTTTTTGGATTCTCATCGTTTATATTTTCAATTAAATATCGCTTATTTCTAATTACTCCATAATACAATTCAGAAATATACACTCGATCTCGCTTACCAAAATGATGATTATTTCTAAAAAAATTACTCAGTTGTTTGTCGGCGGGATTTAATTTTATAAAATGTTCTTTTAAAATTTCTGAACATGCTTTTATTACTAACTTATTCATTTACTTTATTTAAATTTAAAACTTCTATTTGCTGAATAATCATACTTAAATCATCCTGTGTGATTGCTATTTTAACAGGTAAATATCCATACTCTTTCGCTAACCATAAATCGATTCTTTCTGGAGTTTGATAATTAAATTTTGCGACATGGAGAGTACTTAAATTTCCTAATTTAGTATTAATATCTAATTCGTCAACATAATGATAATTATAAATCTTAAAAACTTTTGCATTAGTTATTGGTATCTGCATTTTATTTAGTGGATTTAAAAACATAAATTGAAACATAAAACTTAATTGATCTTGCGCTTCATCAATTAAATCATGTGTTTTTATATTTTCCTTTCTTTTAATAGTTAAAGTTTTCCTTTGCCAATCAAAGAAAGCCTCAGATTTCTTTTTTGTTCCATGACTATATAAATAATATTCTGGCTTTAAACCTTTTTTATTAACAATACCTTTACTTTTTTGAGTCAAAGGTTTTGAATAAAAAATCGAAGTTACTCCTTTTGCATTTGCAATATAGTCAATTTCATACTTATTATCATTAATTTTATAATTAATTTTTAGATTACCGACTTCAGAAATTGACTTAGTTTCAGAATCGTTTGATAAGGATCCATCACTTCCAAATGGTTTTATTTTTTTAATTGATCCTTTATTTGGGCCAAGATCATGAAATACTTTGTACACCATTAAAATAGAATTAACTGTCTCACCAAAGATAATTTTTTTTATTGGTAAGTCAAGTTCTTTTACTGGTTCACATAATTTACAATATTCTTCTTTTATTTCTTCTTTTATTTCTTTTTTTGGATTTATTTTTACCACTTCATCAACTAATGGCTCATATAACTTTTGTTTTTCAAAATTTTTCTTTTCGATTATATTTCTTTTATTAAATTTTGGTGGTAAATGAACTAATTGAATTTCTAAAATCTTTTCAGAATTTTCTTTAAATTCTATATTTAAAAAAAATATAAAATGAATCCCAATTGAAATTATTACGCCATATAGTAAGTAACGATTGACCATTTTCTCTTAAAACAAATTCGTTTCTACTAACACTTGATTTATATTAATGCCTATTTTAGTTTTTAACTCAATTTTTATAGGGAATCGATACGGTTTTCTTAATATCCATAACATGTGTTCTGAATTCTTTTTTTCTATTATTTTACCTTCATAAACATCAGCTTCTAACTCACCTTTAGGGGTTGTAATAATTTCTTGTCTTACTTTCTTATAAAAATATGTATGGCTTTTTTTTCCATCAATTATGTCAAATTTATAATTTTTTTTATTTAATGATTCAAAATTAAATTGATATAAATATGTCAATAAGTCTAGTTGATTTTTTTTTAATAAATAAGTATCTATATTTCCTTTATAGTTAATCTTTAATTCTTTTTTTTTCGAATCAAATAAAGCTGAAATATTTTTTTTTGATTTTTTTTTATTTTTTATTTTAAAAACCTGAGGTGAGAATCCATTTGAGCTTACTTTACCTTGACTAATAATTTCTCGATCCCCTAAAAGCTTCATAATACCTTCAGTGTTTGTTTTTGCATTGATTACATACTGATTATTTTTTTTTCTAAAATTTACTAAAACTTCGCCTAAAATATTTTTCTCTTGATAAAGCTGGTATTCAGTATGAAAACTTTTTGGAAATGGTTTAGCTCCAAGACTTAATGAAAAAAAAGTAAGTACAAAAAGATATATTAACTTAAATAAATTTTGTTTGAGATTCATTTAAATTTCTATTAGATATTTCTCCAAGCACATAAATCACTTCATCATTACTGGATAAAATTTCTTTTGTTTTTTGTTCGTCCTTAGGATCTATTATAACAATCATACCAATCCCACAATTGAAGGTTTTATATAACTCTTCATCATCAATATTTGCTTTTTCTTTCAACCAATCAAATATTGGTGGCCTAATCCATGATTCCTGTTTTAAAACTGCTTTATGATTTTCTTTTAAAATTCTAGGTACGTTTTCAGTGATTCCTCCACCAGTAATATGAACTAATCCATGAATATTAACTTTTTCCATTAAATTTAAAATTGACTTTACGTATATTCTCGTTGGTTTCATTAAAATATTTGCAAAAGTTTCACCATTTAACTCATCATTAAGACTTATTAATTCTTTTTCTATGATTTTTCTTATTAATGAATACCCATTTGAATGTGGTCCAGAAGATGCTATACCAATTATTAAATCGCCTTCACAAATACCTGAACCATCTATAATTTTGTCGCGTTCGACCGCACCTACGCAAAACCCTGCTAAATCATATTCTTCTTTTGAATACATTCCTGGCATTTCTGCTGTTTCACCCCCCACCAATGAACAACCTGCTAATTTACAGCCATCAGAGATTCCTTTTATTACTTCAGTAGCTTTATCTACATTTAATTTTCCGCAGGCAAAATAATCTAAAAAGAATAAAGGTTCTGCGCCTTGAACTAAAATATCATTTACGCACATTGCAACAAGATCTTGACCAATAGTATTATGAATATTTAGCTCAAATGCTAATTTTAATTTTGTTCCCACTCCATCTGTTCCAGAAACTAGAATTGGATTTTTATATTTTTTTGGTAACTCAAATAAAGAACCAAATCCACCTAGCCCTGCTAGCACTTCCTTCCTCTTTGTTTTTCTAGCAAGAGGTTTAATGTTAGAAATTAACTCATCCCCTGCTTTTATGTTCACACCAGCATCTTTGTATGAAATAGAGTTTTTTTTATTGATGGAGTTTTGAGACAAGTTATTTACCCTCTGAAAAAATAGATACTTTACGTATAATATTAATTTTAACCGAATTTACAATCAATAGATATTTCTCAGCTAATCTTATGGAGCAACTTTTACTTAATATTGAATTACCTGTACAAAAAACCTTCGATAATTTTATAGTAGGTAATAACAAAGAATGTTTTGATTCATTAAAAAATTTTATTTTACCTAATAACAATATTTTTTTTATATATCTTTGGGGTGAAGAAGGATCAGGAAAATCTCATTTAGCTGAAGCAATTCAAAAAAATAATATATCAATAATTGAAGATATTGATCAAGCAAACGAAAAAGAACAAATTAGAATTTTCAATCTTTACAATGAACACAAGTCATCACAAAAAAAACTATTAGTAACAGGTAGCAACAATCCTAATAAAATGATGTTAAGAGATGATTTATCAAGCCGTTTAAGTTGGGGATTAGTATACAAGTTAAATCTTTTAAAAGACAAAGACAAAAAGTTAGCATTGAATCAATATTCTAAAGATAGAGGGATTAATCTCAAAAAAGAAATTGTAGAGTATTTATTAAGGCATTTTAAAAGAGATCTACCTTCACTTCTAGCAACTTTGGAAGCTTTAGACCGTTGGTCTCTTAAAACTAAACGGCCTATAACTATACCTCTTCTCAAAGATATGAATCAAAAAGATTTATTTCAATAAATTATATTTTACCGACTAAATCTATTGCTGGTTTAAGAGTTTCTGATCCGGGTTTCCAAGATGCAGGACAAACTTCACTTGGATTAGCCTCTATATATTGGGCTGCCTGCACTTTTCTGACTAAATCTGACGCAGAACGACCTATACCTAAATCATTAACTTCCATTGTTTTAATTATCCCTTCAGGATTGACAATAAAAGTTCCACGCAAAGCCAATCCTTCTTCTTCTATCATTACTTCAAAATTCCTAGCCAAAATACCTGTTGGATCTCCTAACATTGGAAATTTTATTTTTTTGATTGATTCAGAGGAATCATGCCATGCTTTATGGCTAAAATGAGTATCTGTTGAAACTGCATACACTTCAACGTTTAATTTTTTTAACTCTTCATAATGATCAGCAAGATCAGTTAATTCAGTTGGACAAATAAAGGTAAAATCTGCAGGATAAAAAACAAAAGCTGACCAATGTCCTTTTAAATCACTATCTGAAATATCTATAAATTCACCATACTTATCTTTAGCATGATAGGCAGTTACTTTAAATGGCTTTATAGTTGTATTTATTAGAGAAGTCATTTATTTTCCTTATTAAATATGTTTATAAAGGAAATATTTTAAAAGAATTAATTAATATGTATAATTAATTATATATATGTGATTAATTAGTAATGTTTATTATAAGTTCGCTTTACTTATTTCATATATTTCTTTTTCTCTTTGAAGCTGTTTTAAACGAGCTTCAACTCTAGATTTTTCATAAAAATTGCCATCTCTTGCTCTAACTGCCATATCCATTTGAGTTATAGCTTCTTCTAAATTGTATCTATAATAAAATGATTGTGAAAGACTTTCATATTGTAAAAGTTGATTTCCATTTAAAGAATAAGCTTTTGCTAATAATTTATATAGTTCTGGATCATTCTTATGAATCAAAAGGTAATTTTGTAAAAATTTAATGGCATCATTGACTAAATTTTTTTGAATTAAGTAGTTGGCTAATTCGTAAACAAATGCTCTGTATTTTGGATATTTTTTAAGAGCTTTATTTATTGCTTCATAAGCTAAATTTATATCGCCTTTTTTAATTAAAAATTCTATATTTAATTGCTCGATCATAGGATTTTCAATATTTTTATCAAAAAGCCATTTTATTTCTTTTTGAGCTTTATCAAAATCTTCATTCAATAAATAAGCATAAGCTAAAGCATACCTCTCACCAAGTTCATTAACATATGTTTTATTTTTAATATTAATTTCTAATTGTTTTTTTACTAATCTCTTATCCTGAAGAAAAACTCTAATTTTTCCTTTAACAAAATGAAAACTTGGATTATCCATTCGTTGTTTATATGGAAAATCTTTAATTCGATCTTCAATATCGCTAATTCGCTCTGAAGTTATTGGATGGGTTCTGAGAAACGAAGGCGCTGCCCCTACTGAATGTCGATTTCCTTTCTGCAAAGTTTTAAAAAAATCAATAGATCCTCTTACATCAAAACCTGCTTTATCAAGAATATTAATACCAACTCGATCAGCTTCTTTTTCATTTTCTCTAGTAAAATCTAAAACAGTTTGAACTCCTAATGCTTGTGATGCCATTAAAGCTCCTCTCGCTAAATCAGGATTAGATCTTGCTAATAATAGTGCAAGTCCTAATCCAAGATAAGATTTAAAAGAATCTTTTTCAAGCCTTCCTATCATTCTTGCAATATGTCTTTGCGTTATATGAGCGATTTCGTGACTTAATACACTTGCAAGTTCTGATTCTGAGTTAGCAGATAAGATAAGACCTGTATGGACTCCAATAACATTTCCTAACATTGCAAATGCATTAATTGTTTGATCATTAACTATAAAAAAAGTTAAATCTCCGCCCGAATGATCACTTGCTCTTACAAGTTTATTAGTTAAATTATATAAATAGTCTTCTATTTCAACATCACTAATAACACTATCACTTTGATAAACCTGTTGAAGTATTTGTTTTCCAATGACACTTTCTTCATGTGCTCCAATTACTGTCTCACTATAATCACCAAGATCTGGTAACTGATTAGAAAAACATATTTTTGAAAATAAAAAAATACAAAGGAAAAGCTTTTTCATCGATTTGTTTAAAGTTATTATTATATTTTACTTAAAATTATTTATTATATTCCTATGCTCTCACATATTGATAAAGATGGTAATGCAAAAATGGTAGATGTTTCCAAAAAAAATAATACGCATAGAATAGCAATTGCATCTGGTTTTATTAAAATCAAAAAAGAAACTATTAATTTAATTAAAAATAAGGACTTAAAAAAAGGTGATGTTTTAACTGTTGCTAAAATTGCAGGTATTCAAGCGGCCAAAAATACATCAAGCTTAATTCCACTTTGTCATAATATTAATTTAAATAGAATTGATATTAAATTTCATATTAATAGAGTTGATGAAAAAATTTTTTGTGAATCAACCATAAATTGTATAGAAAAAACTGGGGCAGAAATGGAAGCTCTTTCTGCCGTATCAGTTGCTCTCCTCACTATATACGACATGTGCAAAGCATCAGATAAAAATATGATTATTTCCGAAATTAAATTGCTAGAAAAGCAAGGAGGAAAATCAGGCTCATGGAAATCAAAAAAATAATTATCTCTTAAGTTGTTTAATAATTTTATTTGCAACTATTTTTGGATCAATATTATTTATCTGATAGCTTTTATCTTGTATCCAAAAGGCATTTCTACCCCAAGGTCTATACCTATTTGGCTGTCCCACCCCAAAAACTGTAAAAGATTTAGTATCTACTGCGCTTGCAAGATGGCCTAGACCAGAATCATTGCCCACGTAAAAGTCAGATTTTTTAATGATTGCACAAGTTTCTAAAAGATTATAATGTCCGCAACAATCAATAATTATCCCTTTAAATTTTAGAATAAATTCTCGAGATAAAATAGCATCATTTTGATCTCCAACTAAAATAACTATATCGAAGTAATTTTGTAAAAGCTTTGTTAACTCAACAAATTTAGTAACTTTCCAAATTTTTCCTTCAAAATTTGCTCCCAGCCCTAGCGATAAGATTTTAGCATTAGAATATTTTTTTAAGATTTGTTTTGTAAGTTCGTTTTCATAATTTGAAAGCCAAATATTTGTAGGAGGCGGGGAGGTTTTAATAATTTTTTTTATTGATAAATGATGTTTTTCCGCACTATGTATATTCTTACTAGACTTATTTGATACTTTAAAAAATTTTTTCTTTGATTTTATAAAATATAAGAGCGCATCTGATCTTAAATCAATAGCTAAATCATAGCTTTCTTGTCTAAGATTCTTAATTAGCATTAAAACACCATACCAACCTAAGTCCTTATCTTTTTCAACAAAATTATTAATATATGGACAATATTTAAAAATAATCTTAGATCTTTTGTCACCAACAATATCAAAAATTGCATTGGGATATTTTTTATGTAAAGATTCAAGTGTTGGTACTGTTAAAATAACATCTCCAATATTTGATAATGTTATGAATAAGATTTTTTTAACACTATTATCTTTTAAAATTTTTTTCATTTTATAATTTTGACAAGCATCTATTTTTTATCATAGCCTTTATGCTTATCATAATTCCAAAGATATTGAGTCGGAGCAAATTTAATTTCATCTTCTAAAACTTTATTTAATTTTTTTGGATTAGAAATATCATTTGAAGATAAAATTTTAAAGTGAATATCAAAACCTTTACCAATACTTAACCTCTCTCCAAAAGCCATTATTACTGTTGCTCCTGTTTTTTTTGCCAACTTACTTACCAAAACCATAGTATATGCTGGACGTCCAAAAAAATCTGCCCACTCTCCCTCACCTTTATTTGCTGCCTGATCTGGTAATATCCCAACTGCTTCCCCCTTTTTTAATGCCTCAAGAATTCTTTTAATTCCTGTTTTATTTGTTGGTGCTAGAGTATTAAATCCTTTTTGCCTTCCATCTTTAATTAATCTTTCTAGCCATTTTTGTCTTGGTGGTCTATAGAGAATAGTAAGAGGATATTTTGAACCATAATAAATAGATGTTATTTCATAACATCCAAGATGAGGTGTTAAAAATATTATTCCTTTTTTTTTGGAATGTGCTTTATCAATTTCGCTATATCCTTTAACACTATTAATCCAGTTTAAAATTCTTTGTTCTTTACTTGCCCATATAGCAAAACTTTCCATTATTGTTTTTCCAGTCTCACCAATATTTTTATTTATTGCTCTGTTTAAATCATTTTTATTTTTATAAAGATTAGAACAAGTTAAATTTTGTACAAGTAAAAATCTACTCTTTTTATTTATTATATGAAAAATATACCCAATTAAAATTCCTAATAATTGAACAAAATAAAGTGGAATACAGGAAAATAAAAACTTAAAAATATTTAGAAAAATATTATTCATTTTTATATCTTTTATCTTTAAAAAAATATGCAAAATAAAATATTTTTTTCAATAGGCCTTCCTGAATTTTAAATATTGCCCGCGTTAATGGATATACCATTTTCTCCCACCCTTTTAATTTATTCTTTTCATAACGCTCTTCACCAATAGATGATTTATACACTTTGTCCCAGGAAGCTATTGCTGGCTGAATTGTTAAAACATCTAATTTAGATCTCCATGGTAAACCCATAATGGTGTCATTAGGACAAGTAATTTTTGTCATTGATTTAAGAAGCTTCTTTGCTCCTGAGTAGGAAATCAAATAAGCATAGGCTCCTCCAGGTGATGTTGCTAGCCTTGTTAAATAAAACTCCTGGTAAATCTTTACAATTTTTCTTTGCATTAATTGATTGATCTTAGGTTTTCCCAAAAACCTTACTAGCTCCCATGGATAGCTACATTCCAATAGTTTTTCAAGGACAATTTTAAATTTTTTTGATAAAACTACATCATCTTCAAAAATTAGAGAAAATTGAATTTTATTTTCTACTATATTTTTTAGCAAAGATCTATGTGAAAAATAACATCCTAATTCTCCCGGCGATAAATCTTTACCATAACAAAGTCTTCTTCTTAAACCATCATAATCAGGATGTTTTTTTAGGTCTTCTTTTGTTCCATCAATACCTTCAAAAAAAATGAATTCATCACATAGTTTTTTTAGTTTCTTTGTTATAGCCTGCCGTCTACTTTTCTCTTTTGCAAGGCTTATAACAAAAGTTTTTATCTGTTTATCTTTTAATCTCATTGTAAATTATTCTCTCATACTCTTAGAAATACTGATATAAAATTACATACTCTTATATAATAATTTTTATAATTAATTTTCTAGAAAATCTATGAATAAAATTATTCCTAATAAATTTGAATACTTACTGCTTTTAGCTCTACCAATATTACTAATTTTTTATAGAGGTATTGCTGACTTTACAGTCCTTACGATAGGAATAATTTTTTTATACCGATCTTACAAAACTAAAGATTGGAAATGGATTAAACAAACCTGGTTTATTTTTAGTCTGATTTTTTGGTTTTATTTATTAATTTTTAATACTCCATTAAGTATAAATCCTAAAGAAAGTTTTTTATATTCTCTTGCTTTTATTAGATGGCCTCTTTTTGCTATGGCTCTCTCTATTTGGCTCTTTAAAAATAATATTTCAAGAAAATATTTTTTAATTTCTATGGGATTTACTTTACTTTTTATAATTTTAGACGTTTGGTGGCAATATATTTTTCAATATGATTTTTTTGGTAATCCAAAATATTCTTTTAATCCTGAAAGACTAACTGGTCCATTTAGAGATAACCCTATGCCTGGAATTTTTCTGGCTAGATACTTATTTTTACTTTTATATTTTGGTTTATTTTTAAAATACTTTAATCATCCACTTAAAAATATTATATTTATTTTTTTAGTGCTTATAGTTGGTGCATCTACTATTTTTATTACTGGCGAAAGAATGGCTTTCTTAATTTTTATTAGTGGATCATTAATTATTACTCTAGGGTTGATTCTTCATTTTAAATCCTATACAAAATATATAGTCCTTGGGTTATTCTCCATTATTGGATCAATCACTTTATTTTCTTTATTATTTCCAGAAACTTTTTATAGAACTATTACTAGCTTAATTTTTAAGCTTCAAAATTTTACAAATTCAGATTACATGCTAGTTTTTAAAAGTGCTTACTATGTTTGGTTAGAGTCTCCAATTTTTGGTGTTGGCCTTCATCAATATAGAGATGCTTGTATTAATTTAGGTTTATGGGGTTCAGGAGGAGGTGTATGCTTCCATCCACATAATATATCCTTTGAACTCTTGTCTGAATCTGGAGTTATAGGTTTTACACTTTATTATGTGATGATAATCTCAGTTGCTTTTAATATAATTAAAAGTTTTCTACAACAAAAAAACTGGTTAATTCTTTTCTTATCTTTAAATTTGCTTTTTGTATCTTTTTTTCCATTAATTGGTGGCATGAGTCTTTTTAATAATTGGATTGGAGCAATCGTATGGTTATTTGTTGGGTGGGTTCTAGCTATTGCGAATAATAAAAACTCTAAATCGATTGTTTAATAATTTTAAAAACTTTAGAAACTGGTAATTTTTTTAAATCTAATGTTTCTAATATATGAAAAGGTTTTCTTGATAATTCAGATTTTTTTCCTGAAGTTGATGGTCCAAATAAAGCAATTCCTGGTTTTTTTAAACAAGAAGCTATATGGCTCAACCCAGAATCATTCCCCACAACAAAAATAGATTTTTTTATAATTCCAGCAACATCCATTAAATTTAATGATTCAAATTTATGCCCAGGAAAATCTTTACTAAGTTCTAATTCATCAGGGCCATAAATACTAATTACATCAATTTTTTCTTTCAATAATTTATATGCTAACTCTTTAAAGAAAGGCCATCTTTTTTCTTTGTGATTTTTTGAAGATCCTGGAATCAAAACAACATATTTTTTTGATATTTTTTTCTTTCTAAGTAAAAAAGAAATCTCATTGGCCATCCAATTAATATTTGGTTTAGCTATCTTACTTAAGGGTATACCATAATTATGAAGCATATCGATTAATCCCTGAAGTCCAGATATTGGGTGATCTTTTCTATTTGTTGTGATCCACAATGATTTTTTGAGTAGAATTTTTCTATAAATTAAAGTTCTTTGAGAATTCTGCAAATCGAAAACATGAGTAAAATTAAATCTATTTAGTTTATTATTCAGTTTTAAAATTTCTCTAAGATTCCATATCCTAAATCTATCGTCAATTATAATATTATTTATATAAGGGCTAGCAAGCATTAGGTTTTTATATGAAGATGATGTTAATAAAATTAAATTAGAAGAGGAATATATATTTTTAATTGTTCTAAATATTCCATCTGACTGAATTAAATCTCCAAATGCCCCATGTTTAATAACTAAAATATTTTGTTTACTTTTTCTCATAAAAAAATAATCGTAATTGGCTAATCTTTTCGCGATAAAATTTTTGTATAAATATTAATAATATTTTTTCCAAATACTTTCTCTGTATAATTTTTTTTAAATTTTTGGAACCCATTATTAGCTAAATTTTCTGCCAATTTTTTATTATTAATTAATTTATTAACTGCTTCTGCTAATTCTTGCACGTTATCAATTTCAACTAGCATTCCATCATGCATGTGTGAAATTATTGCTAAAGGTCCTGGAGATTTGCATGCTACTGTTGTTTTTTTTGCAGCCCATGATTCTAACGTGACTGCTCCAAATGCATCGTTTCTTGATGGAAACACACAAATATCAGCTGTTGCCATTAATATTTCTTTATCTTCTCTCCACCCGAGAAATTTTACTCTTCTATCAAGCTTAAGTCTTTTTACTTGACCCTTTAATTTTTTTTCTAGTGGGCCTGATCCTGCAATCCATAAATAAGCATCTGGAATAAAAACCATGGCATTTAATAAAATATCAATCCCTTTTACAGGATGAAGTCTTGATAAAGATAATAAAAGTGGCTTATTATCTGGGGTATCTAAATCTTTTCTATTTATTTTCTTTAGACTATTTTTTTTTGTAAAAATAGGTAATTCATAAATTTTATTTTTTTCAATACCTTGATCAACAATATGATTCTTTAAATCATCAGTCAATACAATGTGATAATCACAATTTCTGAACCTTTCAACACCTCTATAACCACTATGCCAACCAATATTTATATGTTTACCACGAACTAAAAAACTAGAGGCTCTTCCCATCCAGTAATGAATAATATCTGGTTCAAAGTCTTCTATAACCTTATTAAGAACTTTTTTTGTGTTCCATTTGAAAAATTTATTAAATGATGAAGTACTATATGGAATTTTTAAATCAATAACTTTCTTTATTCTTTCTTTATTTCGATTACTAATAATTATGTATTGATTTATGTTTTTCTTTTTTAGTGCTTTAATGGCATCAATAAAAAATATTTCTGCTCCCCCATCTGAAGCCCCTCCCATAATTTGAAGTATTTTCATATTATTTATTTAAGAATAAATGGTAAAAATCGGCCCAATCTTCTTTGCCAATTTATCCATTTTCTTTTTGTTGAATAATCATGTTTTTTACAATCAATCAAAGTGATATTTCCACATTTGGATAAAGTATGAAGTCCATCTGAATAAATTTTATGAAAATTAGGCTTTATTGTATCTACCTTTTTAGCCTTAAAATCTTTATCTGTTAATTTTTCAATTTTTAAAAGATTTATTTGGCCACCATATGTTTTTTTGCAATCTTGTACAGGTAAATGCAAACAATTATTATGTAAAAAAGGTGTCCCTCCAGGTCGACTATTTTCAATATCAGTTATTACTGGATTTTTAGGGTGCTCGGACCACTTATTTAATAAATTATCTGTAAATGCTATATTCAATTCCTTCATTGCACGTCCATTCGGGCCTGGTAAAGAATAAAATATCCACCATTTATCTTCATACTTAATTATGCTTGGATCTATCATTGGAACATTTTCCATAATCTCTTTAACTTTTTGCCATCTATCTGGAAAACTAATAGGTTCATAAATAAAAGTTCTACCAGATTGGCTAGATTCTGGAATCATATATATTTTGTCTTTATCATTGACAATAAAAGGATATGATAAATGATAATTACTTGATAAAGAATGATGAAAACCTATTTGTTTCAAATCTTTATCAAATACAAAACAATCAATATTTCCTTTTTTTATTCTATAGTCTAATGCTTCAACAAATATATATAACTTGCTATTCCTCCAAATTCCAAATGGATCAGCATAAAATTGAAAAGATTTTTTTGGATATATCCATATAATATTATTCTTATAATTATATGTATTTTTGTTTTTGTTTTTATTAATAAATTGAGATATTTTTTTATTTAAAATACCTACGGCCCAAATATCTGTTGGAATTTTTTTGTTCAATTTTTACACCTTAAGCACTTTTATAAACTTTTAATGTATTCTCTAGCATCTTATCTAAACTAAATAATTCTGAGAAAGGAACCCTTGGAGGAGCTTCAATCCACTTAGCAGCTAATAAAGCGGCCTGAGTTAAATCCCCTTTTTGAATTCCACCCTCTGGAAATATTTCTCTTAATTGCTCCCCTACACCTCCATGATCATAACCGATCACTGGGACTCCTAACTTTAAAGATTCCATCGTTGTTCTCCCAAAAGCTTCTGGTTCTAATGATAATGAAAATACAATACTTGAAATTGACATAATGTTTTTTATATCTGAACGATGCTCAATAAATAAAATATTATTTTCTATTCCTAATTCAATAACTTTTTCTTTTAATTCACTTAAAAAATTTTCTTTATCTTTATTTACTTCTCCAATTATTAAACCAATTACACTAGGAAATTTTTTTGTTAATTCTGAGATTATTTTAAGAAAATCTTTTTGACCTTTCCATCTTGTTACTCTGGCAGGTAATGTCAATATAATTTTATTCTTAGTTTTTGGATAGCACTTATACCATTCATCAACCCATAATTTTTCTGGTTGAAATAAATAAGGAAATTGTATCGGGTCAACGCCACGATAATTTAAAAAAATCTTTTTGGAATTAATTTTATAATTTTTTAAAACGTAATTTTTAATTGTTTTCGATATTACAATTACTTTATCCCCTTTTGCCATTATTGAACTATATGGATTAACAGAATATGAACCATGAAAAGTTGTTATGAATTTTGGTTTTATTTTAGAGGAAATAATTTTTAAAGCAAAAAAACAAATCCAAGCAGGAAATCTTGATCTTACATGTAAAATATCTACCTTATTAGTAATAATAAACTTTGCCAAAGCAACAACATATCTAAATGTAAAAATTGATTTATTACCGATCTGCCATTTGAAATGTTCACTTCCATCTTTTATTAAATCTTTTACCATCCTCCCACCACCTGAAATTACAATAGATCTATGGCCTTTTTTTGACAAATATTTGCCAACCTCGAGGGTGCCTCTTTCAACTCCTCCTGAATTTAACTTTGGAATAATTTGCAATACAGTTAATTTTTTTTGATCATTTTTTACCATTAAAATTTTACTTATTTAAAATTACATTAAATGATTTTTTTATCTTATTTTTTAAATATTCTTTAGCTAATTTACTATTTATTGAATAATAGTCATAATTTTTGATGATCTTTAATATAGCTTTTGGATAATCTTCAATATGATTTACGGATTCTGAATTTTTAAAAGAAGTTAAGTCTTTCATCGACATTCCTTTAGAATTAATAATTGGTTTCTCAAGGAAAATAGCGTCTGTTATAAATCCAGATCCACTATACTTATATTTGATATTTGAATATGGTAATAAAAAAATATCAATTGATTTCATTAATTTAAGGAATTTTTTATTATCCTCAACACCATAAACATATTTTATCTTCACATAGCCAGAAATATATCGGCTTAAATACTCATAAATTTTAAATATAATTGTTCTTTTAGTCTTATCTTTACTTAATTGAACAATGAAAGTAACTTTCAAATTTATTTGATTTTTTTTAAAATATTGTCTTAAATACTTAATAATTTTAGGAACTTGATATGTTCCTTTAGAGCGTCTCGGACTTCCAAGACATCCAATATATATATGTTTATTTTTTATTTTTTTTGGATTTACTTCTAGGTTATAAGGGACTGAAATAGGTAAAATAAATTCACCCAAACATTTTATTTTTATGTCATTTTTAATTTTTTTTGTAAGCTCCTTAGTCTCTGTAAATAAATGTATTTTTCCTTTATTAACTAAATAAAAAAACAATTCCAAGGTAGTCTTTGGTAAATTTTCTATAAATACTATATCTAAAATTCTAATCACTGGAGTTATACTTTGGGGAAATTTATTAATCTTATATAAATAAGTTATTAGTGATATTTCTAACTTTCTAGCTGAGGGAATTATTATTTTATTAATCTTATTTAGCTTGTTATCTTTAAAAATTTTTATTAATTTTTTGCCTGATTCTTGAATATAGCTTTTGGGTTCTTTTCCTTCTTCTTTTAAATTTAATTTTGGTAACTGAGAAATAATCTTATTCTTAAATGGCATCTCATTTGAATTAATATCTTCACATGAAATTACTGAAGCTTTATCATTTCCTATTAACTGATTAATTGCATTTATTTGCGTTCTTTCATGGCCTAAAGCAGAAAAAAGTCTTCGTTCCAATATTATTATATTTTTATCCATTTTTTACTTCTTCATACTTTATTGTGTCAAAAAATTTTTTATTATCCAAACTGCACATTTCTTTGCCTCATTAGGAAAAATTTTAATTTTATTTTGAATTTTATAATTTCCATCTTTATCATAGAATATATAACCTTGGTTTCTTAAAATATTAAGGCTATTTTCTATTCTTTTGTTATTACTTTTTTTCTGTTTTAAAATTCCCACTAATTGACCTGCTGTAAGTGATTCATAAATCATTGAAATAGAATCTTCAGTTATCCAGGTAATTTTTGTTTTTTTAAATTGGTTCTCTAGCCAATTTTCTTCTTGATCTTTCATAGGAATAATTATTAGATTCATATTTTTTAAAGCTTTTAATTTCATAATAAAATCTTCAGGGGTTCTTCTTGAAATACTTAACAAAAATTTTGTTGAACTATTGTTACTAATTAATTTTTCTATTTGCTCAAAAATATATTCACTATCCCAAACAAAATTTTTAGAAATTCCTCCTATCAAAATTAAACTTTTTTTTGTATTTTTTTCTACTACGTTTATTTCACCGTCACATAAAGCCCCCTTAGTTCGATAAATTAAACCTTTACCTTTATATTCATCATGTTCTGGAATTATGCAAAGATCAAACCAATTTATCGGTATAGTCGGTTTCATTATTATTATTGATTTACCCCCAAATATAATTTTTGAAATCAAAACACTTAAATGCACTTTATGGCCAACTCCTATTATCAAATCAGGCTTTGGTAATTTTATTAATTTCTTATATTTTAAAAAAATCGAAGCTAGATTGCTTATACCAATATTAAATAATTTAGTTTTTGTTTCTATTTTTAAAAATTTAACTAATGCCAAAGATTGTTTCTCATGGCCGATTTTTCCGTCGAGGAATCTCCATATAATAATTTCTTTTTGTAAATTCATAATTTTGACTTAACCAATAAACTATTTATTAGTTCTGCTGATTTAGGGGCCATAGTCAACCCATAGCGAAAATGACCAGAATTGATAAAAATATTTTCAAATTCATCATCTTTACGAATTATAGGAATATTATTTTTTGACCCTGGTCGAAAACCAGACCAATGATTTTCAACTAAAACATTTTTTAATTCAGGTATCAATAATTCTGATTTTTTCTTTAAGGAATCTATGGAATCAATTGTTATTTTTTCATCAAAACCTACCTCCTCGACCGTACTACCTGCAATAATGACACCATCTTTTCTCTGAAGAATATAAAAGTCATCTGAATAAAGTATATGATTTACTCTAAGTTCAGTAGCTTTATATTGAATCATCTGACCTCTTATTGGATATATTTTATTTTTATAATTTGGTTTGATCATTGATACCCATGCTCCTGAGGTTAATATAAAATAATCTGCCTTAATTCTATTATTATCTTTTGTTGGCCATTCATTTATCAATTTTTTACTATTATTAATAGGACAAATCTCTGTATTTTCTAAAATCTTTATTCCTTGATATATTAAATACTTTTTAATTGCTTTCATCAATCTTGGTGATCTTATCTGTGCTACTAATGGAAGTAATAGGGCTGACGACTTATGAAATTTTGTATCTTCTATTTTATATTTATTTTTTAATGCCCATTGAGTAATTTTACTTTGTTGATATGGAGGAATAATCATCATCCCTGTACGGTAAAATTCTGGATCTATTCCAGTCGCTTTAAATAATTTTTTTGAAAATTTTTCATAAAATTCTGCTGCATTTACGCATAAATCATAAACTTCCGACGAATAAATCCATGGCATTAGTGGAAATAAAATACCAGCTCCTGCCCAAGAGGACTCTTTGCCAATTTCGTTTTTATCAATTATCGTAACTTTAAAGCCACTCTCAGTTAGCTTGATTGCTGTAAGGCATCCGATTATACCTCCACCTATAATTGCAACTTTTTTACTCAATTATTTACTTACCATTTATAGTAAATTTTTCAAATTGGATTAAATTATTTGGCAAACCTAAAATAACTATAACGTCATTTTTTGAAAGCCTAATATCTGGTCTAGGCTCAATATCTTCTAACATATTTGGTCTTCTTAAATGTTGAATTTCAACACTAAATTCCTTAAATGGTATTTCATTAATTAGTTTATCGAATAAATAGAAATTATTTTTAATCTCAATTGAATGAAGCTGCAATTGGTCTTGTCCTTGTAAATCATCGCCTGCTTCCGAAGCTCCCATAAAATATCCTCGAAAAATTTTATATCTTTCATTTCTAAAAGATCGTATTTTTCTTATAACTCTTGTTAGAGGAATATCAAGCAAAACTAAAGCGTGAGATGCGAGCATCAGACTTCCTTCTAAAACTTCTGGAACAACATCTGTAGCACCAGCATCTTGTAATTGTTGAATTGAAGAATCATCGCTAGTCCTTACAACAACAGGTAGATCTGGGTAAGTTTCCCGAATTACATTCAATACTTTTGTTGAGGCTCTATCATCTGAATAAGTTATCACCAGAGCTTTTGCTCTTTCAATACCTGCTGCTCTTAAAACGACTCTTCTGCTTGCATCACCATACATTACTTTTTCACCAGCATTAGCTGCGTCGTTAACCCTGTTAAGATCCATATCAATTGCAATGAATGAAATATTTTCCTCTTTAAGAAATCTGCCTAAATACTGACCTCCTCTTCCATAGCCACAGATAATTACATGCCCACTAAAATCTTCACTTGATGCTTCTATTTTATTAACTAGTTTTGCACTATTTCTTAAATATTCCTTTGATATAAATCTTGCTATACGGCCATTAAATGGAATTATAAATGACGCAAATAACATAGATATTAAACATACTGATAAAATGATTTGAAGTAAGTCTCCAGAAATAAGATTTTGTTCTTGGCCTAATGCAAGAATTACAAAACTAAATTCACCTGCTTGCCCTAAAATTATTCCTGACCTAATTCCAACACCCAATTCATACTTAAACATTTTAGTTAAAAAAGCTATAAGTACTATTTTGAAAATAGTATATCCAGCAAATAATAGAAAAATTACTAAGTAATACTTTATAAAAACTTCTATATTAAGCATCATACCAATGCTAATAAAGAAGAGTCCTAACAAAATATCCCTAAAAGAAGCAATATCAGATTCTACTTGATATCGATATCTTGTTTCAGATATTAACATTCCTGCAATAAATGCTCCTAATGCATAAGATAAGCCTGTTAATTTAGTTACATATGCGAAAATTAGGGTAATCATTAAAACATTGAGAACAAATAATTCTCTTGATTTTTGTTTGGCAACTATTCCGAACCAAAAATTCATTATCGGTCTCCCAACTCTGAAGAGAATAAAAAGTAAAACAATAATCTTAAAAAGTGATATCCATAATAAACTATACAAATCAATAACTTGAGCATTAAAAACTGGTATTAAAATTAAAATAGGTATTACAGCAATATCTTGAAATAATAAAATACCAATTGATAGTTGGCCATGTCGACTATGTAAATCAATTCTCTCCATCAATATTTTAGAAACAATTGCTGTCGAGGACATTGTTAAAGCTGATCCAATAATAAAAGCCTCTGCAAGATCTAATCCTAAAAAAGTTGAAAATATTATTGTTGTCGCTAGAGTTATAAGAACTTGTGTACCACCAAGCCCAAATAAAATATGCCTCATAGAATTTAATTTAGGTAAACTGAACTCTAGCCCAATAGTAAACATCAGAAATACAATTCCGAACTCTACAAAATGTCTACTTGACTCTGAATCAGGCAATATTCCAAACGCATATGGGCCAAGAAATAATCCAACTGCGAAATAAGCTATCATAGGTGCTAATCTTAAGTACCTGAATAGTGCCACCATAAGCACCGAGCTAACCAGCAAAAGAATAATTAATTGGATTGATTCAAACATAATTAGTGAGCAATTTCATATATAACTTTATTCTACTATCAAACCCTTTTATACTTATAAAATAATATAAATTTAAAGATGAAAAATGAATAAAAATTCAAATCAAATTATAGATCTTGCACAAAGAGTTCTTAATATTGAGTCAGAAGAAATACTCCAAGCAAGTAAAAATATTTCTAATAATTTTACCAATGCAGTAAATGAAATATTAAATTGTTCTGGAAGAATTGTGGTAAGTGGTATGGGTAAATCGGGGCATATTGCAAGAAAAATTGCTTCTACTTTTGCAAGTACCGGTACACCAGCATTTTTTATGCATCCTGGAGAGGCAAGTCATGGCGATCTTGGAATGATTACTGAAAACGATATTGTCATCTTTTTTTCAAATTCTGGTCAAAGTGATGAATTAATTTCAATCTTTCCTACTATAAAAAGAATTGGGGCTAAAATTATTGGTATATCTGGTAATGCTAATTCAGAATTAGCTAATGAAAGTGATATTCATATTAGTACCGCTGTTTCCAAAGAAGCGTGTCCTTTAGGGCTTGCTCCAACAGCTAGTACTACAGTTTCATTAGCGCTTGGAGATGCACTTGCAATATGTGTATTAGACTTAAGAGAATTTACTGCTGAAGATTTTGCAAAATCACATCCTGGAGGAAATTTAGGTAAAAATATGCTTGTTAAAGTTAAAGATATTATGCGAACTGGAGAAAATATTCCATCCATTTCTATTAAATCTTCACTAAAAGATGCAATTGAAGAAATATCAAAGAAAAAAGTTGGCTTTACTGGCATAGTAAGTAGTGAGAATAAATTAATGGGAATTTTAACTGATGGGGACTTAAGAAGAGCATTACTCAATAATAAAAATATTAATTCATCAATTGAAGAATGTATGACAAAAAATCCTATTACGCTTCAAGGATCAGAAATGGCAATCGAGGCTGTAAATATAATGGATAAATCTAAAATTAATTGTTTTTTAATAACTGATAATAATAAAAAAGTAATTGGAATGTTAAATCTAAATGATCTTTTTGCTTCAAAAGTTATCTAACTAAAAAATGGCAAACAAACTTTCAACAATATTTGTATTATTGCTTATTTTGATAATTGCCTTTATAACTTATTGGCTTAAGATTGAAGTAGAAAAAGAACTTTTAGTTAAAAATAATAAAAATGGAAGTGGTCCTACATTTTACCTAAAAAAATTTAATAGCGTTCAAACAAAAAAAAATGGCGATATAAAATTTACAATTAGTGCTAAAAATATGAAAGAGTTTGATTATGCAGAGTATGCAATATTAAAAAAGCCTCATTTTACTAGATTTAAAAATAGTTTGCCTTACTCTTATATTAAAAGTAATACTGGAAAAGTTATAAGTGGTGGTGACGAATACTTGTTTTCAGATAATGTTATTTTAACGAGAGTTGCAACCAACAAAAAAAGAGAAATGAAACTTTTTACCGATCAATTAGATATCTTACCTAATATAGATATTATTCTAACAAAAAAGCCAGTAAAAATAATACAAGAACCAAGTATTGAAATTTATGGTGTTGGAATGAAATATGATAACAAAGAAGGTATTGTAAAGCTGTTAAGTAATGTTAAGGTTCATTATGATAATCCTAGAAAAAAAACGAAATCAAATTAAATATAATCTGATTTTGTTTTACACACAATTAATACTATTATCAGTATCGAATATCGTATTTTCTGAGGAAGCAGATAGAGATAAAGCAATTGAAATTGAATCAGATACGATGACTGTAGATGATGCAAAAAGTATTAGTATTTATAAAGGAGATGTCATATTAACTCAAGGCACACTTATAATTAAAGCAAATGAATTAATTGTAAGAGAAGATAGTCAAGGCTTTCAGCATAGTACAGCGACAGGCAAGCCAACAACTTTTAAGCAAAAGAGAGATGGCATTGACGAATATATTGAAGGGCGTGCAGAAAGGATTGAGTATGATGGGCATATGGACAAAGTCCATTTATATAGTAAAGCGTCAGTAAAAAGAGGAAATGATACTGTATTTGGTGATTATATAATGTACGATACAAACGCTGAATTTGCTCAAGCTCTTTCTGGGACAACAAAAGATGATGAAGGAAATAAAGTTAAAAAAGGAAGAACTCGTGCAATTATTAAACCTAAAAAATAAAATTTAATATATATGTCAGAATTAATTGTTCAAAATATAAAAAAAACGTATAAAAAAAATACTGTTGTTAAAGATATTTCATTAAGAATTTCAAGTGGTGAGGTCATTGGTTTATTGGGGCCAAATGGCGCTGGTAAAACAACTTCTTTTTATATGATTGTTGGATTAATTCCTTCTGAACATGGGACTATAAAAATTGATAATCATGATTTAACAAGAATGGCTATTCACAGTAGATCAAAACTTGGTATTTCTTATCTACCTCAAGAACCATCGATCTTCAGAAAAATGACTGTATCTGAAAATATTTTATCAATTTTAGAATTACGTAAATCTTCAAAGACAGAAAATATGCAACACCTTGAAATTCTTCTTAATGAACTAAGTATAAATCATATTAAAAATAATACATCTATTAGTTTGTCAGGTGGTGAAAGAAGAAGAGTTGAAATCGCAAGATGTTTAGCGACAAATCCAAAATTTATTCTACTTGATGAACCATTCGCAGGCATTGATCCAATAGCTGTTATTGATATCCAAAAAATTATTAAGCATCTTGCGTCAAAAGGTATCGGAGTTTTAATAACCGATCATAATGTTAGAGAAACTCTTGGTATTTGTAATAGAGCATATATTGTAAACCAAGGTAAAATTTTTACTTCAGGAAAGCCAGAAGATATAGCAACTGATCAAAATGTTAAAGAGATTTATCTTGGAAAGGACTTTATTTTATAAAAAATGAAGCTTAGCTTTAATCTTAAACTCTCTCAATCTCTAAAATTAACACCTTTATTGCAGCAATCAATTAAATTACTTCAAGCTTCTCAGGTTGAATTAAACCAACTAATCGAAAATTATATTAACGATAATATATTTTTAGAATTAGAGGAGGATTCTTTAAATTCTCTGGGCTATCAATCAAACTTTAATAACCTAAAAGATACATCATATAAAAATGATTACTCACATGAATTATTTGATACTGAAATAAAAAATCAGACATTAAAAGAATATTTAATTGAAAATTTAAGTATATTTTCATTTTCAGATAGAGATCAAATTATTTTTTTAATATTAATCGATTCTATTAATGATGAAGGTTACTTAATAGAACCTTTAGATAAAATTTTAGACACAATGCCTTTTGAACCAAATGCAAAATTAGAAGAGTTAGAAAAAATCCTAAAACTTATACAAGATGCTTCTTCTCCAGGTATTGGTGCAAGAAATTTATCTGAATGCTTAGCTTTGCAACTAAAAATAATTGATGGAAATAAAAAATTAATAGATCGATCATTAAAAATAGTAAATGAGTCATTAAATCTTCTAGGTAACAAAAACTATAATAAGCTTAAAAATATTTTAAATTGTAATGATGCTGATCTTGGTGAGTCAATAAATTTAATAAGAAGTCTTAATCCTAAGCCTGGTTTAGTCTTTCAAAAAATTCAACCTCATGATTTTATAAAAGCTGATACAAAAGTTGAAAAGATCAACAATAACTGGGAAGTAATTTTAATTGAAGACAATTTTCTTAAACTTAAAATAAATGAAGACTACGAAGATATTTCTAAAAAAGAATCAAAAGAAGTTAGCAAGGAATTAAAAGATAAATACCAAGAGGCAAAATGGTTGATTAAAAGTCTAAAAGAAAGATCTATTACAATTATTAGAGTTTCTCGAGCTATTATGAAAAATCAAATAGAATTTCTTGAAAAAGGTAAGCTTTTTTTAAAGCCTCTTATTCTTAAAAATATTGCAGAAGAACTTGATTTACATGAATCCACTATATCAAGGGTTACAACAAATAAATTTATTCTTACTCCTCACGGTACATTTGAATTGAAATATTTTTTTGGTTCGACAATAAAAACAGATAGTGGAAACGAATTGTCATCTAAGGCAATTCTTTTTAAAATAAAAGAACTTGTCAAAAATGAAGATTCAAATCATCCTTATTCTGATGAAAACTTATCCAAATTACTTAAAAAAGAAGGTATTCAAATTGCAAGAAGGACAATTGCTAAATATCGAATTGCTTTAAAAATTTTACCTTCAAACCAAAGGAAAAAATAACTTTTAAAAAGGAGTATCATGAAATTAATCATTACAGGAAGACACTTTGAGATATCAGAAGCATTAAGAAAATATATTGAAATGAAATTTGAAAAAATAATGAATCACTTTGACCATGTAATTGATGCAAAATTTATACTTAGCGTAGAAAAATTAAGTAATATTGTTGATGCAACGATTCATTTACCTCATCTAGATATTAACGCTAAATCAATTCATGAAGACATGTATAAATCAATAGACCTAGTTATTCATAAAATAGATAGGCAAGTTTTAAAATATAAAGATAAATATAAAGATCATCATCAGTCTGAAGGCTCAATTAAGCATAATTCATCTAATTAAGGCTATGAGGAATATATAATACTAAATTTAAAAGGTAATAAATAATGATTGGTATCTTAGTAGTGACGCATGGTGAAATTGGAAAATCATTAATTGATTGTGCAATTCAAATTCTTGATGATCAACCAAGTTCATTAGAATTCTTGTCAGTAAATTCTAATAATGATTTAAATCAATATACTAAAATTATTTCACAAAAAATTAATATGCTCGAAAAAGGAAATGGAGTATTAATACTTACAGATATTTATGGTGCTACACCATGTAATCTTTTAAAAAAGTTTATTATAAAAAATAAAGTCGAAGTTATCGCAGGAATAAATCTTCCAATGTTAATAAAAGCTATTTCAGACAGAAAAGACAATCTAAATATTTTATTAAATGATTCTCTTGATTGTGCTAAAAAAAATATAAAAAAAATATAATAAAGAATGATAAAAAAAAATATAAAAATTATTAATAAATTAGGGCTACATGCACGAGCATCAAGTAAACTAACTCAACTAGCATGTACTTTTTCTTCAGATATATCATTATTAGTAGATAAAAATAAAGTTAATGCAAAAAGTATTATGGAAGTCCTTATGTTAGCCGCTAATCAAAATACAAATATTTTATTGGAGGTCAATGGTTCGGATGAAAAAAAGGCTGTTAAAGAAATTGAGAAACTTTTTAATAATTATTTTGGTGAGGGTGAATAGTGTCTTCATTTAATCTTCATGGTGTTTCTGTATCAAATGGTATTGCTATTGGAAAAGCACATCTTATCTCAAATGCTTTATTAGAAGTTGTTCATTATCAATTAAGTTCAAATGAAACTTTAAAAGAAATAAAAAGATTATCTAACGCAATAAATGATGTAAAAAAAGATTTATTAAGAATAAAAAAACAGTTGCAGAAAAATTCATCTGAGGAATTTTTAGCCTTTATCGATACACACTTAATGATTTTAAATGACAAAAATTTATCAGAAAAATCTAAAAAAATTATTAGTAATGAAAAATGTAATGCTGAGTGGGCATTAAAAAAACAAATGGATTTTTTTGTTAATAAATTTGAGCAAATTGAAGATGAATATATTAAAGAAAGAAAAAATGATGTCATTCAAGTTGTTGAAAGAATTCTAAAAGTTTTATTAGGTCACCCCAATCAAACTAATCAAATCAATAATGAGAGCTCTACTATTTTAGTTGCTCATGATATATCACCAGCTGACGCCCTTCAATTTAAGAAACATCAATATGCTGCTTTTCTAACTGACATGGGAGGGTCCACATCACATACAGCTATTCTTGCAAGAAGTCTTAACATACCATCTATTGTAGCTCTTCAAAATGCACGAAGCCTAATTAAAAATAATGAAAAAATAATTGTTGATGGTAACCAAGGTATCGTAATAATCAATCCTTCACAAGATATTCTTGAGGAGTATCAAGATCGACAAAATCTCTGGAAAATTGAACAAAAAAAACTAAATAAAATTAAAAATATACAATGCAAAACATTAAATAATGAGAAGATTGAATTATTAGCAAATATTGAAGTTCCAAGTGATATCTCATCCGTTAAAAATAATAAAGCTTCAGGGATAGGCCTTTTTAGGACAGAATTTTTATTTATGAATCGGAAAGAATTACCTGATGAAGAAGAACAATTTAAAATTTATAAATCAGTAGTTAAAGCAATGAAAGATAAAACGGTTGTAATTAGGACTCTAGATTCTGGCGCTGATAAATTAACTTCAGCTGATACTGCTATTAGTTCTAATCCAGCTTTAGGTCTTCGTGCTATTAGATTATGTTTATCTGAGCCGCAATTATTCAATATTCAATTAAAAGCAATATTAAGAGCTTCTAAATTTGGAAAAATTAAAATTTTAATTCCAATGCTTTCTTCTTTACCAGAACTTAGGCAAACTAAATTATTAATAGAAAGAGCCAAAAAATCTCTAGATAACAAAAAAATATTGTATGACAAAAAGATAAAAGTCGGTGGAATGATTGAAGTACCTGCAGTTGCTATAAATGCAGATATATTTGCTAATGAACTTGATTTTATTTCTATAGGAACTAATGATTTAATTCAATATACATTAGCTATCGACAGAACAGATGATAGATTATCACATTTATATAATTCACTTCACCCAGCAGTACTTAAGCTAATTAATTTAACAATAAAAGCTGGAGAAAAATATAAAAAAGAAGTATCTATTTGTGGCGAAATGGCTGGAGATCCAAAACTAACCAGATTGCTTCTTGGTATGGGCTTAAAACAATTTTCTATGCATCCTTCGAGGATATTGACAGTTAAAAAACAAGTTTTAAATTCTAATACAAAAAAATTAAAATCATCGTCTGATAAAATTCTAAAAGAGAAAGAATCTGAAAATATAGAAACTTTAATCCAGAAAATTAATCAATGAGATAAACAAACTAGGAGTTATATTATTTTTAATCCACTTTTGAATAGAAATGGTCTGCCTTTATTTAAACAAATTAAATTAGAACATATCACCCCAGCGGTTAATTTGACTTTAAAAGAAAATAAAGCAGTAATAAAAAAAATTGAATCAGAAAAAATTGAGCCAAATTGGGAAAATTTTGTTTCTATAATCCAACAAAGCAATGAAAAGCTTAGTAGGGTTTGGTCGCAAATTAGTCATTTAAATGCAGTCGTTAACAATGAAGAATTACGATTAATTTATAACAAAAATCTTAATAAAGTGACTAAATATAATTCAGAACTTTCACAAAATAAATCAATTTATAAAAAATTTAAAAAAATTAAATCTAGTAAAATTTTTTCAAATCTCTCTGCTCCCCAAAAAAAAATTGTCAATGATGAGATTTTAGGCTTTGAATTAGGTGGTGTTGGTCTAAATAAAAATAAAAAATTAGAATTTAAAAAAATTGTAAGTAAATTATCAAAGCTAAGTTCAAATTTTGAAGAAAATTTATTAGACTCAGTGAATAACTATTCACTTTTAATTAAAGAAAAGAAACAATTAAAAGGTGTTCCTAAAGATATCATCTTAAAAGCCAAGCTAGAGGCCAAAAAAAGAAAAAAAAATGGGTGGTGTTTTACACTCGATTTTCCATCTTACTTACCATTAATACAATTTGCTGATGATAGAAATATCAGAAAAAAAATTTATCATGCCTATGCTACTAAAGCATCGGAGTTTAGCGATTTAGGAACTGATAATACTTCAAATATTAATCATATCCTTATTAACAAAAAAAAATTAGCTAGTCTATTGGGTTTTACAAATTATGCTTCAATGGCTTTAAAAACTAAAATGGCTAATTCTAGTCAGGAAGTTATAAAATTTTTAAAGGAACTTTCATCAAAAGCAAAACCATTTGCGAATAGAGATATCCTTGATATTGAAAGTTATGGAAAAAAATTTAATATAGATAAAATTGAAGCTTGGGATATAGCCTACCTATCTGAAAAAATTAAAGAAGATAGATTTAATTACTCAGATCAAGAAATTAAAAATTATTTTCCAGATTATAAAGTGATTGAGGGTTTATTCAAAGTTGTAGAGGCTATCTATGGAATTTATATTAAAGAAACAAAAGCGGAAGTATGGCATTCAGACGTAAAATTTTATAGAATTCAGAATGTTTCAAATGATACAATTGGTTACTTTTATTTAGATCTCTATGCCAGAAAAAATAAAAGGGGCGGAGCATGGATGGATGAAGCAATTTCAAAATTTAAATTTCCCGATGAACAAGCTCTTCCAGTAGCATATTTAACTTGTAATTTTTCCGAACCTATTAAAAATAATCCATCTTTATTAAATCATGATGAAGTTATAACTTTATTTCATGAATTTGGTCATGGTCTTCATCATCTTTTAACTGAAATTAATGAATATGGAGTTTCTGGCATACAAGGAGTTGAGTGGGATGCTGTGGAATTACCTAGTCAATTTATGGAAAATTTTTGTTGGGAATGGCCTGTAATAAAAAATATGACTGAACATAATTTGACAAAGAAACCAATGCCAAAAAAACTATTTAATAAGCTCCTCAAATCAAAAAATTTTCAATCAGGGATGCAAACAAGTCGTCAAGTCGAATTTGCTCTTTTTGATATTAAACTTCATAGTGAATATGATCCAATTTTTAAAAATTTTCTTCTTTTGCTTGAGGAAGTTCGTGATGAGGTAGCAGTTATAAGACCGCCAAAATGGAATAGATTTCCTCATAGCTTTTCTCATATTTTTGCAGGCGGTTATGCTGCTGGATACTATAGTTATAAATGGGCTGAAGTTTTATCAGCAGATGCTTATAGTCTATTTGAAGAAATGGGAACTCTTTCTAGAGAAGCAGGTGAAAAATTTAAGAAAGAAATATTATCAAAAGGTGGTTCAAGACCAGCAATGAGCTCCTTTATTAAATTTAGAGGCAGAAAACCATCAATTGATGCACTTTTAAAACATCAAGGCCTTTCGAAATGAAAATCGTGACGTGGAATGTTAATTCTTTAAATGTTCGTTTACCACACGTTTTAGAATGGCTAGACAAAAATCAACCTGATATTCTTTGCCTACAAGAAACCAAACAAAACAATGACAAGTTTCCACATGATGAATTCAAATCACTTAATTGGTTTTCGTACCATAATGGACAGAAAACTTACAATGGAGTTGCAATAATTAGTAAAAAACCATTAAAAGAAATTCAAAATAATATTCCTATGTTTAAAGATGATCAAAGTAGATTAATATCTGGAGTTTATAAAACAAATCATAATCAAGAACTTCAAATAATATCTGCCTATGTTCCAAATGGACAATCACTTGATTCAGAAAAATTTCAATATAAGAAAAAGTGGTTAGATAATTTTTGTAAGTGGTTAAAAATATTATATGTAAATAATAAAAATATCGTTTTAACGGGAGACTTTAATATTGCGCCTCAAGATATTGATTGTCATGACCCCTTAGCTTGGAAAGGAAAGAATTTAGTATCAAAAATTGAAAGGGATTATTTTAAAAAAATACTAAGTATAGGATTAAATGATTCATTTAGGTATTTAAATCCTAATGCATCTGATTTTTCATGGTGGGATTATAGGATTCCTTTAAAAAGAAACTTAGGAATGCGAATCGATCATATCCTCCTAACAGATCCTTTAATTAATAGTATAAAAAAAGCTTATATTGATAAAAAGCCTCGTGAATTAGATAGGCCTTCCGATCATGCTCCAGTCATAGCTGAGTTTTAGTTATTTGCTCTTAATTCCAAGAGCTTTAAGTTTTCTATACAAATGAGTTCTTTCAACACCAGATTTCTTTGCTAAATCAGTAGTAGACATATTTTTCTTCATATGAAAATTAAAATATAATTTCTCAAATTTTGTTCTTGCTTCTTTTAACGATTGATTAAAAATCGCATCATTTATATCAAAAGAATCTTCATTTTTTATATCCTTGTCTTTTTCAGTATCCAAACTATCTAGATAACTTACAACATCTTCTGATGATATTTTTTGACTTTCGGAATTCTTGATTAAATTAAAAACTATATTATCTAGAATATCAATATTAACTATTAAATTTGATATCCTTAAATAATTTAATGCTGAAATTTCAAATTCTTTATATCCTAAATGTTTGTTCATTGACAAATAAAATTTAAGTATTGCCAAAGAAAAATCAGGTATTAGGTCTTTATTACTTGAAAAATCTGGCATGTATAAAATATTATCTTCTGATAAATTTTCATCTTCAAAAATATTTTGAATATGTTCATCAACAAATATAATTTTTAATTTTTTATAATTATTTAAATTTAAATATTTTTTTATTTCTAATTTTTTTAAATTTTCAAATTTTGATAAATTTTTAAATATAATTGCAGCGCATCCCTTTTCTGCGGCTTTTTCAATAAAATTGTCTTTAATATTTGCGCCATAATCAATTAGTAAATAATTAGTACCAACCAAATTTTTTATACATATATTGATAAAATTTCCTTCTTCGCCGCTTAAATATATTAAATTAGAACTTTTAAGTTCTGTTAATTTTTGTTTAAATTGAACTATCCAATTCAAAGAAGAATCATCTAAAAAATTTTGATCAATTTTTGTTATTTGTATTTCTTTTTTTAATGCTGAATTTATTGTATTTAGAAGTTTTTGTAATGAAATAGGTTTTTCAAGGAAATCATAAGCCCCAATTTTAGTTGCTTCGATTGCAGTATCGATTGTTCCATGGCCTGACATCATTAAAACGGGACAATTTATTTTATTAGTTTTAGCCCATTCTTTTAATAAAGTTATTCCATCACAATCAGGCATCCAAATATCTAATAAAATTAAACTAATTTCTTCTTTATCTCTAATTTTTCTTGCTACCTCAGCGTTTTCTGCTAGAAATATATTGTGACCCTCATCTTGAAGAATATCTTTTAATGACTCTCTAATATCTTCCTCATCATCAACAATTAATATATTTATCTTGGCCATATAGCTTATTTATTCTCAATTTTTAAATTTATTTTAACTCTTGTTCCCGATTTTTTTATTCTTTCAATATTAATTTTACCATCATGCTCTTCAATGATTTTATGAACCACTGCTAAACCAAGACCTGTACCTGTTTGTTTTGACGTAACATATGGTTCGAAAATTCTACCAATTATTTCATCTGGAATACCAATTCCATTATCCTCAACAATAAATTCGACTTCTTTAATTTTTTTGTTTATATATATACTTATTTTTGGCTTTTTTATTCCTTTTAAGGCATCTCGTGAATTCTCAAGCAAATTTATAATTACTTGTCTTAATTTATTTTTATCAGCATAAATAATTGGTATATTTTTACTTTTAATTACTTCTATTTGTGCTTCCATCTCGTATAAATCAATTACTTCTTCAGTAAGTTCTTCGATTCTTATTGCATCCTTTTGAATTTTAGGCGGTCTTGCATACTCAGCAAATTCATTTACCATTATTTTTAATGCATTAACCTGATTAATGATTGTATTTGTAGATCGCTCAAGAACATTTGAATCATCTTGAGTTAATTTATTTTCAAATTTATGACGAATTCTTTCAGCAGATAATTGAATAGGAGTTAAAGGATTCTTTATTTCATGGGCAAGCCTCCTTGCAATCTCTCCCCATGCACTATGCCTTTGGGCCTGTGTAACTTCAGATATGTCGTCAATAACGAGAACATATGATTTCCCTGTTGTATCATTTAGGGGTGTTATTTGAAGTATTATTGTTCTTTCTTGTTTATCCTTGTTTAATTTAAATTCTTGACTAATTTCTTTATTATTTTTTTTATCGTTATCTATATAAGATTTAACAAATTCATATAAAGGCTGAAAAAGTAAATTTTTTGAAATAACTTTACTCATAAGTTCATTATTCATTACTTTTGATTTATTTATAAGCATTTTTGATGCAGCTACATTATTTAATCTAATTATTTTTTTATCATCAAGAACAATAACACCAGTTGTTAAATGCGCTAAAATAGTTTCAAGAAAAGTTCTAGCTACTTCAAGTCTCTCTCTGTCTTTCTCTGAATTTCTTGTAGCTTTGCCTAATTGGGATGTCATACTATTAAATGAACTTATTAACACGCCTATTTCATCCTTACCTTGCTCAGGAATAATTTTTTTGTAATTTCCTTTTGCTATTTGTTTTGTCGCATCTGCAAGCATTGCCAAAGGTGAAGAAAATTTTCTACTAATAACAAATGATACAGCGACAGATGACAACAACGCCAATAATAGTACTAACGTTAATGTTAATATATAAATAATTTTTAAAGAATTTCTACTGTATGTTAACTGTTGGTATTCATCAAAAACAGATTCTACAGATAAAGCTAAATTTGCTATTGATGGAGGAATAGGTTGGGTTAATTGAAGAATTAATCTTTTTGACATTATATTCTCTGAAAGAATAGGGGTGAATGTTTTTAAATAAATTTGATCTCCATCAGATTCTTCGATTCTACCAAAAAAGTCTACACCGCCTCTTTCTAAATCTTTGATATTAGGAATTGGAGGTATCAAATCATTCTTTTCACTTGATACTTCAATAATAATTGAATCTTGATCAAAAATAACAGCATCTTGTATACCAAATTTTGCTCTTAAATCTGTAAGAATATTATTTCTTTCATCTGGATCTGCATTTCCAATTGAGTAAGCGATACTTTTACCCTTTAGCTCGATGTCTTTCATTAAAATATCAATAGTCTTTTGTCCTAAAGTCAATCCTCCCTCTAATGCTGATTCAACCTTTACATCAAACCATGACTCAATTGATTTAGTTAAAAAATTTACTGACACTAAATAAACTATTAAAACAGGAATTATTCCCATTAAGGCAAAGGATAAAACTAGTCTTAATGTCAGCCTACTTCCCGTAATTTCTTTTTTTATATTGTGAAGTAAACGAAAAATCTGAACTGCTATTAGAATGATTAATGAAAAAATAAAAAGAATATTTAATCCTAATAAAATTCTAAACGAATCGCTTGAAACTAATTCTGAATTTGAAATTGCTTTTGCCAATAAAATAAGTAATGCAATTCCAATCAACGCAACAGTTGTAATAATATACTTCATTGTATTTTTCTTAATTTTTGAATGATCTTCTCAGAGCTCATATACCAGGTTCTATCAAAATAATTAACTTGTAAAGGTTTTGGTAATTTTTTTCTGTCTAATATCACTTTTAACCATAATTCATAATTTTTATCTTCATCATTGAATGTAAACTCTAAATCTTCAACTTTTAACATTTTTTTTATGGCGCCATCCATTATTTTATTTTCATACTTTTGCCCATTAACATCTATGATTTCATATACTTTTCTTAATGCTTTATATTCAATTTGATAATACCTTACTTCTGTTTTAATAGTTTTAGTTGGCAAAATATTTTTTATTTCTACAATTTTTAAAGTAACCTTGAATACCAGAGGTATACCTTTCTTAATTGCCTCTTTGATCAAATAATCTAAATTCATTTCTTGATTAAAACTTATATGATTTAAATTATTATCAATACTTTTAATTTCTAGATCATTTATTAAAATCTTTTTTTCTTCATAGTATGAAAATTTATTCATTATTAAGAAAAAAATGAAAAAAATAATTACAATAATATTAATTTTTTTGAAGAAGGGCATAAAATAAACCGTCATGATTATCTGATGGAAGTAATTGATTATTTTTATAAGATACATTTGCAGGAAATTCTATACTTAATTCAGAAACATCATTTAATTCTTTTTTAAACTTCTCAATAACATTTCTATTTTCTTCATCAAAAATGGAACAAGTAACATATAATAATTTTCCATTCTTTTTTAACATTGGCCAAACTGATTTAATTAAATGTAACTGATTATCTCCAAATTTTTTAAAATCATTAACTCTTCTTAACCACTTTATATCAACATGTCTTCTAACTATCCCTGACGCTGAACATGGAACATCCAATAATATACGATCAAAATGTTTTTTATTCCACCATTTATTTTGGTTATCAATTTTATTATTTAAAATTTCCATTTGTAAATCTAACCGTTGAGCATTTTCTTTTATTTTTATTATTCTTTGTTCTTCGCTTTCAACTGCTAATAATTTTATTTTATTTAGTTCTAGCATATGACATGCCTTCCCCCCAGGTGCTGAACATGCATCTAATACTCTCTGATTTTTTTTTAAATCAATTATATGAGCTGCTAATTGCGCTCCAAAATCTTGAACAGAGATTTTTCCATCTAAAAATCCAGGTATTTTATTTACTTCCAGGGGTTTATTTATAATTAAACATTCACCCCCAACTAAAGTGTAATTAATATTCCTTTTTTTGAGTATATTTAAATATTCTTTAACTCTAATCTTCTTTAAATTAATTCTTAATGCTAAAGGAGGGTGTTGATTACCAATATCTAAAATATTTTTCCAATCTTTAGGATACTGTTTCTTTACCTTTTCAACCCACCAATATGGATAGCTATAATAAGCAGCCTCATTCTCTTTCAATTCTTTTTGTAAATTATCTTTACTTCTCAAAAAATTTCTTAATACTCCATTTATAAATGAGCTTTTTTTATAATCTATTCTTTTTGCTGCATATACTGCTTGATTGACTAATGTAAAGTCATTTGATCTACCGTTGATAATTTGAAATAAAGCTATATGTAAAAGAGATTCTAGGCATTTATTTTCAATTTTATTTTTGACTAATTTATCAATATAAAAATATGATTTTCCTAAATTTCTTATGGCTCCATAAACCATATCTTTTATTTGTGGAAGGTTTTCAATTTTATCATCATCATATTTTGTTAAAATCAATTTAAAACTCTTATCTAAATTATTTCCTATCAGGACTTGTTCAACAATCATCGCAGAGAGCCACTGAGAATAATTCATCATGAAAGATAATCTCCATTAACAATTTTATTAGCAACAATAAATTCTTTTGCTATCATTTTTCTTTTACCTTCTAATTGAATTAATTTAATCCTAATTGCACCATCAACAGTTCCTACAAAAAGATCATTGTTTTTAGAGTCAATAAATAATTTACCTAGTCCAATTTTACCAATATTACCTTCGTTATCTGCTTCCCATATTTTTAATATCTTTTCTCTAAAATAACAAAAAACGCCTGGAGCTGGGTTAAAAGCATTAATTTTTCTAATTAATTTATTTGAAGTTATATCTTTCCATATTATTTTAGCCTCTATCTTATTAATTTTTTTTGCATAAGTTACCATTGATTTTTTTTGAGGAATTAATTCAAGACTCTTGTTATTGTTAATATCATCGAGAACTTGAACCATTAATTTTGCACCTAATTTAGACAAAAACTCTGTTATCTCACCAGTAGTTGAATTTTTACTCAAATTAATACTTTTCTTTCTAACCATATCTCCCGAATCTAATGCTGGGGCTACTAACATAATAGTTACTCCAATTTTAGAATCCCCAGCTTCAATTGCTCTATGAATTGGAGCTGCCCCTCTCCATGCAGGAAGCAATGATGCATGAACGTTATATGAACCCTTAACAAAAATATCTAAAATTTTAGACGGTATGATAAGTCCATAAGCTGCCACAACTAAAATATCAGCATTAAAGTTAACAATTTTTTTAAATACTTCATCATCAAATTTTTCTGGTTGAAAAATAGGAATTTTAAATTCCTTAGCCTTTTTTTTAATTGGAGTTGGTTTTAAAATCAACCCTCTTCCAGATTTTCTATCAGGCTGAGTTAAAACAAAAGGAATATCATAACCAGATTTAAAAATAGCCTCTAATGTTGGAATAGCAAAAGCTGGGGTTCCTGCAAAGGCAATCTTAAGTTTTTTATTTTTCATACTTAATTTAAATTACTTAATACTTTTAAAATCGTCATATTGTATTGATTATTTAATTGTTAACTGTTAAATTAATTGTAATAAATTACAAAAATTTTAGTTTGTTAATTATACTGCTTAGTGTCTCATTTTCTTTTTTTTCATTGCGAAAGTTTATAATTTATCTATTCTTAAATTCAATAATAAGGAAATATCATGTTTGATTTGCTCATCTATATGTTTGAAAACTACTTAAGCTCTAAAAACAATCTAGATTTTGCCAATATGACGTTAGAGCTTGAAGCTGCTGGTTTTAATAATAAAGATATTGAAATTGCTCTTGATTGGTTTTCAGAACTCAAAGAAATGTCAACAAAAATTCCTGAGTCTCATTCATTAAAATTAAATAATAAATTAAGGATTTTTACAGAAAAAGAAAAAGAAAAAATTTCTTTTGATAGCTTAGGCTTTGTCTTATTTCTTGAGCAAGCAAAAATTTTAAACTCAATAGAACGAGAAATAATTATTGATCGTGCTATGGCACTTAATCAGAATATTATTAATATAGATGAAGTTCGCTGGATTGTAATGATGACTTTATGGACTAATGATAGAGAAAATGATTATCTTTTTGTAGAAGACGCCTTGTATCAAACTCAACAATCAGTTCTTCATTAAGATGAAATATTTCTAATAATTTTTGAAACAATTTTGGACTCATTTAAAGTATAAAAGTGAATTCCTGGGACTCCATACTGAGTTAAAGTTTCACATAATTCTGTTATAACTTCAATACCGTAATCTCTTAATGATTGAATATCATCATCTGCAAAACTCTCTAATTTCAACCTAAGCCACCGAGGAATTTCTGCTCCACATTTGGACGCAAATCTCGATAATTGTTTTATATTGTATATTGGCATTATTCCAGGAATAATTGGTACCGTAATTGATTTCTTTTGACATTCCTCTAAAAATTTAAAATAAGCATCAACATTAAAAAAAAACTGGGTAATTGCCGAATTCGCTCCAGCATCAATTTTTCTTTTAAAATTATTTAAATCTTCTTTAGCAGAACTGGCTTCTGGATGATATTCTGGATATGCAGCAACTTGAATATGAAAATCATTTCCTGTTTCTTCTCTTATAAAAGAAATTAATTCATTAGCGTATTTAAAATCTCCATTACCAATTGCGCCTGAGGGATTATCTCCTCTGAGAGCTATGAGATGATCAATGTTATTTACTTTATAATTGGCCAATAAATCCTTAATTTCTTTTTTCGACGAACTAATACATGAAATATGAGGAACTGCTTTATGGCCAGATGATTTAATATCTAATACTGTTTCAGATGTTTTTTCTTTTGTTGATCCCCCAGCCCCAAAAGTAACTGAGAAAAATTCTGGTGTAAATTCAGATAAGAACTGAACAGTTTCTTTGAGTTTGGTAATTCCCTCTTCTGTTCGAGGAGGGAAAAATTCAAAACTTACTGAGGGTGTATTTTCCATAGAAATTTAATATCGATAAGTATCAGTCTTAAATGGTCCTGAAACTTCAACTCCAATATATTTAGCTTGCTCTTGAGTTAAAGTTGTTAAATCAGCATTTAATGTTGTTAGTTGTAAACGTGCAACTTTCTCATCTAAATGCTTAGGTAAAGTATGAACACCAAGTGGGTAATTATCTTTTTCAGAAAATAATTCAATTTGAGCGATTACCTGATTAGCAAATGAAGATCCCATAACATAACTTGGGTGACCTGTTCCACATCCTAAGTTAACTAAGCGGCCTTTTGCTAATAAAATAATTCTTTTATCATCAGGGAAAATAACATGGTCTACTTGGGGTTTTATTTCCTCCCATTTGTATTTTGATAATGAAGCAACATCAATTTCATTATCAAAATGGCCTATGTTACATACAATCGCTTGATCTTTCATAGATTTCATATGTTCATGATTGATGACATTATAGTTTCCTGTTGCAGAAACAAAAATATCTGCGTACTTAGCTGCATAATCCATAGTTACTACTCGATAACCCTCCATAGCTGCCTGAAGCGCACAAATAGGATCTACTTCAGTTATCCAGACTTGAGCTGATAAAGCCCTTAATGCCTGAGCTGATCCTTTTCCAACATCACCATATCCACAAACAACTGCAATTTTACCTGCAATCATTACATCAGTTGCTCTTTTAATTGCATCAACAAGTGACTCTCTACATCCGTATAAATTATCAAACTTAGATTTAGTTACTGAATCATTTACATTAATTGCAGGAAAAGCTAATTCATTATCTCTAAACATTTGATAAAGACGCATAACTCCGGTAGTAGTCTCTTCTGTTACTCCTTGAATATGTATGATTCTTTCAGAATACCAAGATGAATTTATTTTAAGCTTATTTTTTATTGCATTAAATAAACAAATTTCTTCTTCAGTAGAAGGATTATCAAGAACAGAAATATCTTTTTCTGCTCTAACACCAAGATGGAGTAAAAGAGTTGCATCTCCTCCGTCATCGAGAATCATGTTTGTATATTTTTCATCTGGCCACTCAAAAATACGGTGCGTAAAATCCCAATATTCATCTAGACTTTCATTTTTAAAAGCAAAGACCGGTGTTCCACCATCAGCAATAGCTGCAGCAGCATGATCTTGGGTTGAATAAATATTACAAGATGCCCATCTAACTTCTGCTCCCAATTCCTTGAGTGTTTCAATTAAAACAGCTGTTTGAATCGTCATATGCAACGAACCAGAAATTAAAGCTCCCTTTAATGGTTTTTTACTTGCATATTCATTACGAATTGCCATTAAACCAGGCATTTCTGTTTCTGCTACAGCAATTTCTTTTCTTCCAAAATCTGCTAAGCTAATATCAGCTATTAGATAATCTTTTATATTTAATTTTGAATCAGTCACTGTGTTCATTTTTTTCCCTAAAATTTATGTGACCAGAGAGAGGGTTGGTTCACCAAGCACCCCGTAACTGGTACGGTTTAAAGAGGTGAACGCAGTTACAAATAAATTTGCAGTTCGAGCCTGGGAAAATTCTTGCAGCGCTCCTCGAACAAAAGCAATACTAATTTAAAAACCAATTAAAATCAAGTACATAATGAAAATTACTTGTTATGAAGAATAGACTTCTTATCAGTCATTTCCCAAGTAAAATCCGGCTCATCACGACCAAAATGTCCGTAAGCAGCAGTTTTCTTATATATTGGTCTAAGTAAATCTAAAGTTTCCACAATGCCTTTTGGCCTTAAATCAAATTCATCAGCTACTAATTTAGATAATTTTTCGTCAGACATAATTCCAGTCCCATAACTATCTACCATTACAGAAGTTGGTTTTGCAACTCCTATAGCATATGATATTTGAACCAAACACTTACTCGCTAATCCTGCTGAGACGATATTTTTAGCTACATATCTTGCCCCATAAGCAGCAGACCGATCTACTTTACTTGGGTCTTTACCTGAAAAAGCTCCTCCTCCATGAGGGGCAGCTCCACCGTAAGTATCTACGATAATTTTTCGCCCTGTTAAACCACAATCTCCTTGTGGTCCACCAATTACAAACCTTCCTGTTGGGTTAATTAGTAATTTAATATCACCTTTTATTAAATCCTTAGGGATAATTGGATTAATAATTTCTTCTCTAACTGCTTCGCGAAGCTCATCAAGATTAATATCAGGGGAATGTTGAGTAGACATAACAATCGTGTCTACTCTAATGGGTTCATTATTATTGTATTCTATTGTTACTTGAGATTTTGCGTCTGGTCTCAGCCAGGAAAGTTTACCGTTTTTTCTCAATAGTGACTGACGCTCTACCAATCTATGCGATAAATGAATTGGCAAAGGCATTAATTCTTTTGTTTCGCTACATGCATAACCAAACATTAATCCCTGATCTCCAGCACCTTGATCTAAAGGATCATCCATTGCACCATCTACACCCTGGGCAATATCTGGTGATTGGGTATCATACTTTATTAAAACTTCACATGTTTTATAATCAATTCCATAGTCAATATTATCGTAACCAATTGATTTTAATGTCTCCCTTGCTATTTTTTCATAGTCTATTCTTGCATTTGATGTTATTTCACCAGCTAAGACTACTAAATTAGTATTTGTTAAAGTTTCTGCAGCAACTCTAGCATTAGGATCTTCTGCTAAAATTGCATCTAAAACGGCATCTGAGATTAAATCAGAGACTTTATCTGGATGTCCCTCCGATACTGACTCTGAAGTAAATAAGTAGTTTTTCATAAAAACCTTAAGTATTAATATTAAGAAGCCGTTAGAATAGCAAATAACTTAAATAAAAAATAGAAATAAATGAAGATTAAATTCACAAAAATGCATGGGATTGGTAATGATTTCGTTATTATTAATCAATTAAAGCACCAATATAATTTTAATTCCACAACTATTAAATCACTGTCACATCGTCAATTTGGTATTGGTTTTGACCAATTATTAATTGTAGAAAAGAGTTCAAATTCAAAAGCAGAGTTTAAATACCGAATTTTTAATTCAGATGGAAATGAAGTCGAACAGTGTGGAAATGGGGCTAGGTGTTTTTACCGCTATATAAAAGTAAAGAATTTAACAAAAAATTCAAAAGTTACGGTTGAAACTAAATCTGGGCTAATTACACTATCGGAAAATCTTAATAATACTATCTCTGTTGATATGGGTAAGCCTATTTTTAAAGATAAAATAAGCGAAGAATTTACCTATGTTTCAATAGGAAATCCGCATGCTGTTCTCGAACCACTTGATGAAAATCAAAAATGGAATGATGCAATAAATCTTGGAAAAAAACTTCAAAGTAATAAAGGTTATTTTCCTGACGGTGTAAATGTGAGTTTTATGAAAATTTTAGATAAACAAAATATTAGACTTAAAGTTTTAGAAAGAGGCAGTGGAATTACTCTTGCATGTGGTTCAGGTGCCTGTGCAGCAAGTGCTACGGCAATTTTTAAGGGATTAGTAAATTCTCCAGTTACAGTTCATATGGATGGTGGTAATTTAATTATAGATTGGAATGGTAAAGATTCAATAATAATGTCTGGGCCAGCTGAAATTGTTTTCGAAGGTGAGCTGGATTTGAGCCAAAAGAATGAATAACAATCAATTAATAGAAGAATATAAGAAATTTATTAAATTTGAAAAAAGGTTAAGCTCTGCAACTGTCACAAGTTACCTCAGAGATATAAATGATTTATTAAAAGTAATGGGTAATAAAAAATTTGAAAATTATTCAGTCGAAGATATAAGAAAGAATATTTCAATTTTACATTCAAGGGGTTTGAATGGTAAATCACTATCAAGAATGATATCTTCCTGGAGGGGGTTATTTAATTTTCTAATACATAAATATCACTTTAAAAAAAATCCTATATTAGGAATTAAAGCTCCCAAAAGTAAAAAATTATTACCTCAAACATTGTCCGTTGACCAAACAATTAAGCTTATTGATATTAAAGATGATTCTTTTTTAGGAATCCGTGACCGTGCTATTTTAGAATTATTTTATTCATCCGGACTTAGATTATCAGAACTAGTAGATTTAAAAATAGATAATATAAATTTTAAAGATGGTACTATCACAGTTATAGGAAAAGGAAATAAAGAACGTGTTGTTCCAGTTGGTAGTTATGCTCTTAAAGCAATTAAAAATTGGTTGGACTTAAGAAAAACTATAAAAGATGAGATATCTAAAAACTCTGTGATTTTTTTAAGTAAAAATGGTCAAAAATTAACTACAAGGGCTGTTCAATATCGATTAAAATTTTGGGCAATTAAACAGGGTATTCCTGAGAATATTCATCCGCATCTTCTTAGGCATAGCTTTGCTTCTCATTTACTTCAGTCAAGCCAAGATCTGAGAGCAGTTCAAGAACTGTTAGGCCATGAAAATATAAGTACCACACAAATTTATACTCATCTAGATTTTCAACATCTTTCAAAAATTTATGACAAAGCACACCCTCGTGCAAAGAAAAAATGAAAAAGAAATTAAATTCTCTATTGATGCTATGAAGATTTTAAATTATAGTAAATGAATGTTAAATGAACTCACTTCATTAGAAAAGAAGCTTAATAATCTCATTGAGAGACTAGAGGTATTGAAAAAAGAAAATGACAACCTAAAACCTAGCCTCCAACTTGCTCAAGAGGAGATTCAAAACTTAAAAGATAAAATGAAAGAAGCGACACTAAAAGTTGAAAACTTATTAGCTCAATTACCAAATTAAAAAATGACAAAACAAATTGAAGTAAATATATTAGGAAGAGATTTTACTATTTCATGCCCAGAAAATGAGGAAGAAAATCTTCAAAAATCTATAAGCTATTTAAAACATAAAGTAGAAGAAATTCAAGAATCTGGTTCTGTAATTGGAGTTGATAAAACTATTATAAGAGCTGCGTTAGAAATTACTCACGAATTTTTAAATCAAGGAGATAACAAAGATCTTCATACTCTTGATTATAAAAATAAAATAACAAACTTTAATTTGTTAATTGATAAAGCACTACAAAATAATTAATTAAAAGTTTGTTTAGATGTTGCTTGGGCTAATTATTCTTTGAACTAGTCTATAGCATCGGTTTTAGTCAATCAGATTGTGGTGTGATCGCTCACGATTGGGTAACCTTTTAAGGGCTCTTGGCGAGTGAACCTAAAACATCTTAGATTATTACCACTTGAACTTTTGGTTCTAGATGCTGGTCTAGGCAACATCTAAGCAAATTTATCTTAAACTGTGATACTGTAAATCACTCAATGTTATAATTTCTAACGCTTTTTCATGCGTAGATTCTAAAATCACTGGTGGGGCACAACCAGCCTCTGCAGCCTCTAACCATCTCCTTGCACATAAACACCAACGATCACCAGCTTTTAATCCATCAAAATTATATTCTGGGCGTGGAGTTGATAAATCATTACCTTGAGCTTTCGAAAAAGATAAAAATTCTTCATTTACTTCAGCGCAAACAGTATGATTCCCAGAATCTGACTCACAATGATCACATTCACCATTTCTAAAATATCCTGTTAAAGGGTCTAAACTACATGTCTTTAAAGTAGTGCCTAATACATTTTTCTTTTCCATAACTTTCTCTTATATTAAAATTCTAATAACATTACAATAATATATTATTAAAGGGATATTTATCTATGCGTTATTGGCTAATGAAATCAGAACCATCAGTTTTTACGATTGAAGACTTGGAAAAAACTCCAAATCAAACAGTTGATTGGATTCCAACGAAGGGTATTAGAAATTATCAAGCTAGAAATTTTATGAGAGATGATATGTCTCTAGGTGACCTAGCTTTTTTTTATCAATCAAACTGTGAATCGCCTGGAATTGTTGGAATAATGGAAATTACTAAACTTGCTTATCCTGATCCACTTCAATTCTTAAAAGGGAATAAATATTATGATTCAAAATCGACAAGAGAAAACCCTAGGTGGCTGAATGTAGATGTAACTCTAGTAAAGAAATTACCCTTAATTGAATTAAAAAAGTTAAGAAATTTTTCTGAATTGAAAGATATGATGATTTTAAGAAAGGGTAATCGATTATCAATTACCCCAGTTTCTCAAAATGAATGGAAGTTCATAAATAAAATCTGATCTTTTAACTTAAAATCTAAATTAATCGTGGCTATGTCCTTTATGGCCATGTCCACTTCTCACCTGATCCAAACTTCCAAGAGCTATTGGGTATGTAATTATTCCCCAAGGTATGCCTTTTACAGGAATCCTTTTAGAAATATTTAAGGTATCTGAATCAATAACTAAAACCTCATCTGATCTTCCGCAAGCCAAAAGAATTTCTTTGTTATCAGGTGTAAATGTAAAGTGCCAACATCTTCTACCATTAGTTTCAACTCGTTTTATTTTCTCAAAAGTTTTACCATCGTATACTTCTAAAGAACTTCTTTTTTTATATCCGCCGCTTGCAGCAACAAATAATTTGTCTCCAGAAGGACTGAAGCTTACACCATAAGGGGATTTTCCTTTGTGAAGATTATCTTCAGAAACATCATGTTTAGTATCAACAGTTTTAACATGATTAAATTCTTTATCGAGAACAATAAAATTGTCACTATGCTCCAGTGTGGCAATATAAAAGTTTCCGTCTGGAGATACTTTTATACCTCTGGGCCTTAAACCATAATCTTCTGCTTTAATAGTTTTAAGCAAGTCTCCAGATGTAAAGTCATGAACTGTAATGGTATTGTCAGCCTCGTTAGTAACGATGATTTGTGAACCATCTCTGCTAAACTCTATACCTTCGGTCTCAGGACCAGCAGTAATCTCTCTTATTTTTTTTCCAGAGGCAATATCTACTATAGCAATTTTTGCTGGGGTTCTATCATCATCATCATCTTCTTCTTCATGCATTTCTCCTTTAGCAGGCGGCTTCCCCTTTGAAGAAGGCTCTGTTGAAACAAATACTTGATCATCATAAATCCTAACAAATTCGGGATTAATTCCTACGTCAATATTTTTTTCTATTTGTTTTGTCTTTAAATTTATTATTGAAACGTCAGCTCCAGCTTTATTAGCAGTAATTAAATACTTACCTTTTTTAGTTATACCTATACCTCTTGGATAATCACCAGACTTAATAGATTCAACTACTTCCATTGTATTTAAGTCAATTACTGTAACCCCTCCTTCTTGAGAAGTAATATATGCTTTACCTCTGTCAGATTGGCCGCAGCCAACTAAAAATAAAATTAAAATTAAACTACTTAAACGACTCATTTTTTCTCCTTTAATTATGAATTTTTACCTAAAAAAAGTTTATACCCGATATTATCTGTCTCTTTAAAATAAGGATACTCCAACTTCTTCAAAAATGAAGTGAAAATTTCCTGATCTTTCTCTGGGACTTGCATACCAATTAAGACACGTCCAATATCCGCACCGTGATTGCGATAGTGAAATAAACTAATGTTCCAATTTTCACCCATATTAGTTAGAAAACTTAATAATGCACCAGGTTTTTCTGGAAACTCGAAACGATAAAGGACCTCATTCTTAGCCTGCGGAGCATGGCCACCAACCATATGCCTTAAATGAAGTTTAGCCATCTCGTTTTGAGTAAGGTCATTTGCAGATAATCCAGCATCATTAAAATTTTTCAATAGATTTTCAGTATCATCAACATCAGAAATAGTTACACCAACAAATATTTGTGCTTGATCATTATCTGAATAACGATAATTAAACTCTGTTATATTTCTCTCTCCAATTAATTTACAAAAGGATTTAAAAGCTCCTGGTTTTTCAGGAATATTAACTGATAAAATCGCCTCTCTTTGCTCACCAATTTCAGCTCTCTCAGCGACAAAACGTAGACGATCAAAATTAATATTTGCGCCTGATGCAATACCTATTAAATTTTTACTTTGTATATTATTTTTCTGGACATATGATTTTAAACCCGCAGCAGCTAATGCTCCTGCAGGCTCTAAAATAGTTCTTGTATCTTCAAATACATCTTTAATAGCCGCACATATTTCATCATTATCCACAACAACCATGTCATCAACGCATTTTGTAGCTATTTCAAAATTAAGAACACCGACTTGCTTAATTGCTGCTCCTTCTGCAAATAAACCAACATGATCAAGTGAAATTCTTTCATTTTTTTTCAGGGCTTGAGTCATCGCCTCAGAATCTTGTGCTTCCACTCCAATAATTTTAATATCTGGATTTACTGATTTTACATATGAAGCTATCCCAGAAATAAGACCTCCACCACCCACACAAACAAATATTGCATATATAGGTTTATCAAATTCTTCCAATATCTCTTTCCCGATTGTTCCTTGCCCCGCTATAACATAAGGATCATCAAAAGGATGAAGAAAAGTTAAACCTTTTTCTTTTTCTATTTCATGAGCGTGTTCTATTGATTCATGAAGAGAAATACCATATAAAATAACTTCAGCTCCATATTGACGGACAGCATTTGTCTTGATTAAAGGTGTAGTTTTTGGCATCACAATTGTAGCTTTGCATCCTAAGGTTTTAGCTGCCATCGCAACACCTTGTGCATGATTTCCAGCTGAAGCAGCAATCACACCTTTGTCTCGCGTATTTTTATCAAGATTAACTAATTTATTATAAGCCCCCCTAATTTTAAAAGAAAAAACAGGCTGTTGATCTTCTCGCTTTAGGTAAATTTTATTATTCAATCTTGCTGATAAGGATGACTGAAAATCTAGCGGAGTTTTTTTTGCTACATCATATACTCTTGCATCGTCTATATATTGCTTATATTTATTTGTCATAATTTGTTCATTCTAAATAACCACATCACAGTGTATTATATAAATCTAATTAATAGTTAAAAAAAAGGTTTAGGGAAAATGAGTTTTACACAAGACGAATTGAAGCAACAAGTAGCAAATGCTGCAATAAATTATGTAAAATCTGGAATTATTGGTGTTGGTACAGGTTCAACTGCAAATTATTTTATTGATGCATTGGCTGAAATAAAACATAAAATTGATGGTGCGGTTGCAAGTAGTGAAGCAACTTCCGATAGGCTTAAGTCTCATGGAATTGAAGTTTTTGATTTAAATGATATTAATGGAATGGATATATATGTTGATGGTGCAGATGAAATAACGGAACATATGCATATGTTAAAAGGAGGTGGTGGTGCATTAACAAGAGAAAAAATTGTTGCTGCCAACGCAAAAGAATTTATTTGCATATGTGATGAAAGTAAATATGTTTCTGTTTTAGGTAAATTTCCATTACCTGTAGAAGTTTTACCAATGGCGAAAAGTTATGTTGCTAGAGAGCTAACAAAATTAGGTGGGCAGCCTGAATTAAGAGATTTTACAACTGACAACGGTAATATAATTTTAGATGTACATGAACTTAAAATAATTGATCCGATTGAAATAGAAACAAAAATTAATCAGATTGTTGGTGTGGTTACAAATGGGTTGTTTGCTGCTCGGCCAGCAGATATATTGCTCCTTGGGACAGACAATGGGGTAAAAACAATAAAGAAAGGTGCTTAATTGCCTTAAATTTGTCATAATAATAGACTATATTAATTAATTTTAGGTAAATAAAATATGGCATCGGAGCATATTTACAAACAATACGATTCTGACTTAGAGGCTATTCGAGCAAAAGTATTAGAAATGGGCACTTTAGTTGAGGAACAAACATCTAACGCAATTCAATCACTTCTTAACACAGATGTTAAATTAGCCGAACAAGTAATGAAAAGAGATGATCAAATAAATGATTTAGAAGTTCTTATTGACGAAGAAGCCTCCCTTTTAATAGCTAAAAGATCTCCAGCTGCAGGTGACTTAAGAAATATAATGATGATGCTAAAGATTATTACAGATTTGGAAAGAATGGGCGATGAAGCCGCCAAAATAGCAAGATCAACAACAAGAATATTTGAAGATAATCGAATGAATAAACCAAAATTCAATGAAATTAAGGGGATGGCAAAAGCTGTGCAAGAAATGATAAAAACAGCATTAAACTCTTTTGCAAGGTTAGACTTAACCGATACTATCGATATTCTAGAAAAAGATAAACAGGTTGATGATGATTATCGTTCTACTATGAGGCAATTACTCACATTTATGCTGGAAGATCCTCGAACAATATCAATGTCACTTGAGAGCATGTTTATTGCAAAATCACTTGAAAGAATTGGTGATCACGCCGTTAATATATCACAAAGTGTTATTTATACTGTTAAAGGTAAAGACGTCAGACACTCTTCAATCAAAGAAATTAAAAAAGAATTATCTTAATTTATTTTTTTGGGGGTATATATCCCGAAGCTTTATCAGCTCCATCACCAAAAAAATAAGCCTCTGTTTGTTCGGTAAGATATTTTCTTGCTTGAGGATCAACTAAACTCAAACGATTTTCATTAACCAACATAGTTTGATGCTCTAACCAACCCGACCAAGCTTCTTTTGAAACATTTTCAAAAATTTTTTGTCCTAATGGTCCAGGATATGGCGGATAGTCTAAACCCTCTGCCTCTTTTTTTAATTTAGCACATTTCACAATTCTAGACATTCAATTACCCCTTAAGTTATTTAATAATATAATACTAGAATGGTAACTAACTATTATTATATTTTTGTTATAATTTGGCTAAATTTTAAAAGGCAAAATATTTTATGACAAGTCCTTTCAAAGGTAAAACAGGTCTTAAAAGACTTATTAACGCTTTTGCATATTCATTAGAAGGATTTAAAGCATCCTATAAAAATGAAGCTGCTTTTCGCCAAGAATTTTTCCTTTCTATAATTCTAATTCCAGCAGGCTTCCTAATTGGTGAGACGGGGATTCAAAAAGCACTTTTAATTTCAAGCATTATCATAATAACCTTAGTTGAACTTCTCAATACAGCAATCGAAACAACTGTTGACAGAATTTCATTTGAAAACCATCATCTAGCAAAACGAGCAAAAGATATAGGAAGTGCAGCTGTTTTTTTAGCTATCGCAAATGCATTTATCACTTGGATTTTAATCTTATTTTTCTAAAACTTGATATTTCTATTTGACTGAAGTATGATCGAAAAATTGAATTTAGGTGAGAATAATTCACAAAGTTATTTTTTAAACGGGAAGTAAGTGCAAATCTTACACTGCCCCCGCAACGGTAAGTAAGGAAGAGTTTATCAACTTAGCCACTGGTTAAAACTGGGAAGGCAATAAACTTAGTCTTATGAGTCCGGAGACCGGCCTTAATTTCAATCGTGAAAATTGCGGGGATGCAATTTTAATTGAAATTTAGATTACCTTATTAAACTTCCATTAAAAATAAATTCCTAAAATTTTTGCGCCTCTTGAACTCATGCGGGTGGCATGAATAATTTTATAATAGGAATATGTAATGCTAAAAAGAATTATAGCTCTTCTTCTTGTTTGTCTTGTAACCCAAATTAATGCCGAAACAAAAATTGATACAGAAGAAATTATTGTTTATAAATACCAAAATAATAGCAAAGAAAGTGTATCGCCTTACTCAATAGAAATTCATACAGCTAAAGAAATTAATGCCTCTGGAAGCACCTCAATACAATCTTATCTTTCTCAACATTCGTCTTTAAATATTAGCCCAAATTTTGGAGATAGATCTAAAGCCAGTATTGATATGCGAGGCTATGGTTCTGAAACTGGATATCAAAATATAGTCATTTCTATTGATGGACAACGCATTAATAATATCGATATGAGCGCTCAACTATTAGGCCAAATTGATGTTAATAGCATTGATAGAATTGAAATTGTTAAAGGTACAGGATCCGTAACTTATGGTGATGGAGCTATGGCAGGAATTATAAATATATATACTAAAAAATATAGTGGGTTTAGTCTAGAATCATCAATTGGTAGTTCGGGGCTTAAAAAAAATATTCTTAATGCTGGATTTACTCACAAAAAATTTAATCTATCATTAAGTGCTGTTGACGATAAAAGTGAAGGTCATAGTGCAAGAGATTCAAAAGGCAACAAAGATAGATTTAAAAATAAAACACAGACTGTAAAATTATTTGTCAACGCTAAAAAAGACACTAAATTAAAATTTGATATTTCAAGTTCAAGAATTAATCAATTTGTAGTTGGCCCTATTAGTCATTCTGAATTTTATGATGATCCTAAACAAAACTCTGGAAATACATATAACAATTATGACATTGATAACGATAGATATGGTTTAGGAATAAAACATAAATTTAATAATAAATTTAATCTTAATACAGACTTTTATTACGAGGACAAAACATATAATGCCTTAAATGCTGCAGGGGATATTTACGATAAAGGATATTTTGGTGCGAATTTTATAGCTGATTATATAGGCGAAGTTTATAATCTTAAAGGCGGGCTTCAATATTTTAATGGAGAAAGAAAATCAGTAACTAAATGGCCTGGCAAAACATCTAAACAAAATATATCCTTTTTTATGGAATCTAATTTTCAACCAAAGGGTTTATCGGATAAATTTTTATTCTCTGCAGGAATAAGAAAAGAAAAAGTAAATTATAGACACGTTGACACTGCTGCGATTCATAAAACTGATGAATTATTAACTGCATGGGATTTAGGTGTTAACTATGCTGTTAACTCCAAACTAAGTATATTCTCAAATATTAATCATGGATTTCAGGCTCCCGATATAGATCGGTTTTTTGTTAGTGTATGGGATTCATCACCCCCATGGGCATGGTTGAGACGAGACTTTAAAGGATTTATGAAAGCTTCCAAAGTAAATACCCTTAACGTAGGGCTAAATAATATAACTGATAGAAATAAATTTAAAGTAACAACTTTTTATTCTGATGTTAAAAATGAATTTGTTTTAGACAATTCAACCTTCATTAATCAAAATCTTGATAATTCAAAAAAATATGGAGTAGAGATTCAAAATAAATTTAAATTAAATGATAAAACAAACGCTAATGTTTTATATAACTTTATAAAAGCAAAAATTGGAAAAGATAATAATAGTAGTAAATTTATTGATGGTAATGATATGCCAGGGGTTCCAAATCATACGTTAGTATTAAATCTTGATCATAAATTTTCAGGACAAGGAACAATAAATATAAGTCACACTTGGAAAGATGAAGCGTATGCAATGCTTGATTGGGAAAATGATAATATCCAAAAACAACCATACTATAGCTCTACCGATTTAAATGTTAATTATGATATAAGGAACCAAAATGCTTTTAATAAACTAAGTATTTTTGGATCTATTCAAAATATTTTTGAGCATAAAAATGCTCTTGTTGTAGGAACTGATAATTATTATCCTTTCAATTTTAAGAGAACATGGGTTGCAGGGCTAAAGATTGATTTTTAAATCTAAACAAACTAATGATAAAATCAACTAAATTAAATTAGGTAATCTAAAATGGTATTTACAAACTCACTAAAGATAGCATTGGTTTTTATTTTTTTAATACTTTTAACTAGGGTAAGTCATGAATTGACTCTTTTTTCATTTCCAGATGCTAGTTTAATTATATTTTTTGCTGGAGGTATTTTCCTAAAAAAAATTAGATGGCTGATGTTTTTTTTAGCTTACATTGTTTGTATAGACCTATATATTATTAATTTTACTTTATTAGAAAAAATTAATCTAAATATAGGATATCTTTTGCATTTATCTATTTATCCTTTGTGTTGGATAGTTAGTAAAAAATTGTACGGAGAAAAAAATAATCTAAATGTGATCCTATTTTTTTCAAGCATCATTTTTGTAACTATAATTGCTTACTTTATATCGACTTCTAGCTATTATTTTCTATCTGGATGGGTGCATGAGCCAAATATATCTGGCAGTTATATCTTTTTGAAAGCCAATTTTCTTCATTATTTTATTCCGAACTTAATATATGGATTTATTCTGTTTTCAATAATACAAATATGTAAAAAAGTTCTTTTATTGAAAAAAAAACAATCATTAATAACTCATTAAAATCTTGTCTTTGAAACGAACATATACAAGCTAATTTTGATATAATTCGCAACTCATTAGTTTTTTTAATATGGCCAGATAGCTCAGTTGGTAGAGCAGTGGACTGAAAATCCTCGTGTCGACAGTTCGATTCTGTCTCTGGCCACCACTATTTCATAAGCCTTTAATCCAATTACCATATACAATTTTTGCAACCTCGTTTAGTTTCCTACAATCTTGATTAAAATTTTCTTTTATTTGTTTTGATGACTGTACCGAATTAATTTTTTTATGTGCAAATAATTCGTCTTCACCAGATTTACACCAGCTACTTATTAGATCTTCATTCATTTCAATATGACATTGAAAAACTAGGTGTTTTTTAATACTGTATGCTTGATTTTGACAATTATTATTTGTTAATAATAAAGTTGCATGATTCGGTAATTCAAATGTCTCGCCATGCCAATGAAATGCCTTGAATTGATTTATTTTTCCTAACCAATTTTGTGCATTTTCTTTTTTTTTCTTTGAGTTATTACAAATTTGAACTTTAAACCAACCAATTTCAAGAACCTTATTTTTTTTTATTTTAGCTCCTAAAGATTTACTTATCAATTGGCCACCCAGACAATGACCCAATAGTGGCTTATCATACTTATAAGCTTGCTTGATAAGATATAATACCAAAGGTATCCAATCAAGTTGATCATTTGCACTCATTGGACCACCCATTAGAATTAAACCGCTGAATTTACTTATTGAATCTGGAACATCAGATGATTGATGGATCATTTTAACAATAAAAGGCAGTGAATTTTCTTCAAGGAATTCTGAAATGTATCCAGGGCCCTCTTGTTCACAGAATTTAAGAATTAATATAGGGAGTTGTTGCACTTCATATAATCCAAAACTCTATTATGCCAAATTTATGACTTAAAAATATTTCCTAATAAAATTATTTTTGTTTTTCTTTTAATTCAATATTTTTAAATTCTAAAATTGTCATAACAACACCAACAATTGCTAAAACAAAACAAAATAAACCTGTAAAAAATAATAATGAATCATCCATAATTAATTCTTCCTAGCTATTAACTTAAAATAAATTGCAAAAGTTAAAATTGAAGGTATCCAAGTTGCAGTAAACAATGCTTCTTGTTTAGTATCAGGCCCAGAAAACCATAAAAAAGCAGTAGTTATAAAAGCTACAGCTACTGAAATAAGAATACATATATCTGATGTTTTAATCATAATAAAACCTTTCTAAAAAGTTAATCTTCATTCCAAAATGCCCAAGAAGCAATCAATAAGAGTATTACTGCTAATGACGCATGAGCCCTTATACTTGTTTCTTCAGGTATCTCTATTAAAAATGGGACTATATTAAACATACCAAGTAAAAGCCAAATTACTGACAATGTTGCTAGGAAAAGAGCTACTTTTCCAATTTTTCTTTTCATAATCACCTTTTAAAATAAACTGAAATATTTAATTAATACACGAATAATCAATAAATAAATAATTAGTGAATTAACTAAAGCATGAGTATGCTTGAGAGATTTTTGATGTCAAGTTATTAAGACAAAAAAGTTTAAAATTCCAAAAACATTTAGCAAATGTTATTATTTTCTCAACTATAACTTCTCATCTTTATAAAATAACTTATTATTCTAACCAATGAGTAAATTACATATAGGAATCGATTTAGGAGGTACCAAAATTGAATCAGTTGTTCTTGATTCAAAACTAAATATTTTATTTCGTGAAAGAGTTCCTACCGAGAGTAATAAAGGCTCAATTCATGTAATAAATCAAATTGAAAAAATATATTTAAAGGCTACAAATAGTATTAAAAATAAATCTCATACTCTTGGTATCGGAACACCTGGCTCAATTTCAAAAAATAATGGTTTATTAAGAAACTCTACAATTCTTTGTCAGAATGGATTACCAATTGATAAATTAATAGAAAAAAAACTAAAACGATCAGTTGTAATTGAAAATGATGCTAACTGTTTCGCCTTAGCTGAAGCAACTATTGGCTCAGGTAAAAAATTCTCTTTAGTTTTTGGCGTAATTATGGGTACAGGTTGTGGTGGTGGAATTGTTTACAATAATAAATTAAGAATTGGCCCTCAAAGATTAAGTGGCGAATGGGGTCATAGTGTTATTAATCCTAATGGTGATATTTGTTTTTGTAAGAAAAAAGGTTGTGTAAATACTTATATTTCTGGTACGGCTTTAGAAAAAAGAATTAAAAGGAAATTAAAAAATTCGATCACCTCAAAAAATTTTTTAAATCAATCTACATATAATAAAAAAGAAAAAGAACTATTAAGTGAATTTTATGATTTCTTTGGTTTAGCATTGGCAAATATAATTAATACTATTGATCCTGATGTAATAATTTTAGGTGGTGGATTATCAAATCATGACGGGCTTTATAAAGAAGGTTTAAAAAAGGTATATAAAAATGTATTTTGTAAAGAACCAAATACTCCTATTTTAAAAAATATGCTTGGAGATTCTGCAGGTGTTATTGGAGCAGCTATAATTGGTAAAATGAATTAATATAATAAATAGTTATAAAAAAATGTGATGAAACTACTTTATAAAAACATTGGTAAGGAAAATAAATGTTAGAGGTAACGGGATTTTATGTTGCTATTTTAGCTTTCATATATATTAAATTGACTTTAAATGTAATTAAATTAAGAAGATTGCATAAAGTAAGGATTGGTTATAAAAATCATAAAGATTTAGAGCAAGCAATAAGAGCTCATGCAAATTTTAATGAATTTGTTCCTTTAGGTATTATTTTGTTAGCATGTTTAGAGCTAAATCATGTTCATGAAATCATAATAATTATTTTGGG
>CERV01124026.1_pt1 | contig 50496 bp, 54 predicted proteins | sample 530871 | NCBI WGS metagenome assembly CERV01 (sample SAMEA2621045, study PRJEB7988) | marine metagenome | biome: marine biome (ENVO:00000447); feature: deep chlorophyll maximum layer (ENVO:xxxxxxxx); material: "saline water (ENVO:00002010), including plankton (ENVO:xxxxxxxx)" | depth 50 m
TAAACCTACAGCAAAAAAAGCAGTAGCTAAACCTACAGCAAAAAAGGAAAAATAATTGGCTCAGAATAATTCTATTGGCGGATTAGGTCAAATGAGCGAATTAAAAAATCGTTTATTATTTCTTCTTGGCGCATTAATAATTTTTCGTTTAGGGGCTCATATTCCTGTCCCTGGAATAGATCCATTAGAATTAAAGAAACTTTTTGATTCTCAGAGTGGAGGGATTCTAGGAATGTTTAATATGTTTTCTGGAGGGGCATTAAGCCGCTTTACAGTTTTCGCTCTTGGAATTATGCCCTATATTTCAGCTTCGATTATTATGACTCTTTTAACTTCTATGAATGCAAGGTTGAAGGATCTTAAAAAAGAAGGGCAAGCAGGTCAAAGAGTTATAACTAAGTATACAAGACAAGCAACTGTTCTTTTAGCAACCTTTCAAGCTTTAGGAATTAGTGTTGCTTTAGAAGCTCAACCAGGCCTTGTTTTAGATCCAGGATTAATTTTTAGACTAACAGCTATTGTTACATTAGTTAGCGGCACAATGTTTTTAGTATGGCTAGGAGAGCAAATTACTGAACGAGGTATCGGTAACGGCATTTCGTTAATTATAATGGCAGGTATCGTTGCAGGATTACCCAGTGCTATCGGTAATACACTTGAATTAACAAGAACTGGGGCTTTTTCCATACCTTTAGTTTTCTTTCTTATAGCAGCAGTTGTCCTTGTAACTGCTTTAGTTGTTTTTGTAGAAAGAGGACAAAGGAGAATCACAATAAATTATGCTAAAAGACAAGTAGGAAATAAATTATATGGAGGACAATCTTCGCATTTACCACTTAAAATAAATCAAGCAGGTGTTATACCTGCCATTTTTGCTTCAAGTGTAATTCTTTTTCCAGCTACAATAGCAGGCTGGTTTGGTTCAAATGAAAACATGTTTTGGTTAAAAGATTTAAGTGCAGCTATTTCTCCAGGACAACCAATTTATATTTTATTATTTGGATCAGCAATTGTATTTTTTGCATATTTTTACACCGCAATTACTTTTAACCCAGATGAAACTGCCGATAATCTTAAAAAAGGAGGAGCATTTGTTCCTGGAATAAGACCTGGAGATCAAACTGCTCGGTATATTGATACAATTATGGGACGTTTAACCTTAATAGGAGCAATATATATCACTGCTGTGTGTTTAGTTCCTGAGTTTCTTATATTAAAGTTTAATACTCCCTTCTATTTTGGTGGTACTTCTCTCCTAATTATAGTCGTAGTTACAATGGACTTATTAACGCAAATTCAATCTAAAATGATGTCTTATCAGTATGATGGTTTGTTAAAAAAAGCAAACTTTAAAGCAGGATCAGGTAGAGGAGGCATTTAGTTATGGGCAAAGAAGATGTGCTAGAAATGGAAGGAGAAGTTCTTGAAAATCTTCCAAACGCAACTTTTAAAGTAAAACTAGAAAATGGACATGAGGTGCTCGGTTATATTTCAGGAAAAATGAGAATGAATTACATTAGAATTTTACCTGGAGATAAGGTCACTGTTGAAATTTCACCTTATGACTTATCAAAGGGAAGAATAACATTTAGAGAAAAATAAAATATTTGTTAGTTAATTAAGGAAATATTATGAGAGTTAGAGCATCAGTAAAGGCAATTTGTAGAAATTGTAAAGTAATTCGAAGAAAAGGAGTTATTAGAGTTATTTGTAGTAAAGACCCTCGTCATAAACAAAGACAAGGCGCATGCCACTAATTTTTAGATTGTTAAGAGTGGAAAAAATAGTTATAATTTAAGGCTTTATTAAAATAATGCCATTTTTATTGGAGTAATGTGTATGGCCCGAATTGCAGGAGTAAATGTACCAGACAATAAGCATACCGAAATAGCTTTAACAGCTATATATGGTATTGGTAGAAATACAGCTAAAAAAATATGTGCTGCTGCTGGAGTTGAATCAAAATCAAAACTTAAGGATTTGAATGATTCTGATGTAGAGAAGCTAAGAGACCAGTTAAACAATTTCACTGTTGAAGGAGATCTTCGTAGAGAAGTGCAAATGAATATAAAGCGATTAATGGATCTAGGCTGTTATAGAGGTATCAGACATAGAAGAGGTTTGCCTGTTAGAGGACAGAACACAAAAAATAATGCTAGAACAAGAAAAGGTCCAGTTAGAGCAATTAGAAATTAGATAAAGGTTAAATATAATAATGGCAAAAGATAATATAAGAGTTAAGAAAAAAATTAAAAAAAGCGTAGCAGAGGGAATTGCTCATGTTCATGCTTCTTTTAATAATACTATTATTACAATTACAGATCGTCAAGGAAATGCATTATCATGGGCAACTTCTGGAGGAGCGGGATTTAAAGGATCTAGAAAAAGTACACCTTTTGCAGCACAAGTTGCAGCTGAGGCAGCTGGTAAAGCAGCTCAAGAATTTGGTGTAAAAAATGTTGAAGTTAGAATAAAGGGGCCTGGACCTGGTAGAGAATCATCTGTTAGAGCATTAAATGCTGTTGGTTTAAAAATAACAAGTATTCAAGACGTAACACCTGTACCTCACAACGGGTGCAGACCTCCAAAGAAAAGAAGAATTTAATTGTGTTTAGTCATCAAATATTATTAGGAGAATAGAATTGGCTAGAAATCTTGATCCAAAATGTCGTCAATGTCGAAGAGAAGGTGAAAAACTTTTTCTTAAAGGTGAAAAATGCTTTACCGACAAATGTGCAATAGAAAAAAGAAATTATCCCCCTGGACAGCATGGACAAAGAAGGTCGTCACGATTATCTGATTATGGTGTTCAATTAAGAGAAAAACAAAAGTTAAGAAGAATATACGGCATCTTAGAGAAACAGTTTAGGGGTTATTATGCCGAAGCTGATAGAAGAAAAGGAATAACTGGTGAAAATCTTCTTCAATTACTAGAATCTAGGCTAGACAATATAACTTATAAAATGGGAATGGGGGCATCAAGAACAGAGGCTCGCCAAATGGTGAAGCACAATACTATACTTGTAAATGGAAAGAGGGTTAATATTCCTTCATACCAAGTTCAACCAGGTGATGAAGTATCAATTGATGGTAAATCAAAAGAACAATTAAGAATTAAGGCTGCATTAGAAGCTGCAGACGAAAGAGGTTTTCCAGAATGGTTAGATGTTGATATAAAAGCCCTCAAAGGTACTTTAAAGAACAGACCTGAAAGAGATGATTTACCTTCAACTATTAATGAATCATTAGTTGTAGAGCTTTATTCTAAATAATTTAGTTAAGTAAAAATAAAAAGGATACCTATGGAAATTAATCCAACAGAATATTTAAAACCAAGAATTGTTGATGTAGATATTGTAAGCCCTCAAAGAGCAAAAGTAGTTCTTGAGCCAATGGAGAGGGGATTCGGATTTACATTAGGAAACTCTATCAGAAGAGTATTGCTTTCATCAATTCCAGGATTTGCAATTACTCAAGTTAAAATTGATGGTGTTGTTCATGAATATTCAACACTAGATGGTGTTCAAGAAGACGTTGTTGATGTTCTTTTAAATATTAAAAAAATAGCGTTAAAAATGCATGATACTAATGAGGCCACAATTACATTGAATAAGAATGAAGAGGGGCCTGTAACTGCTGGTGACTTTGAGGTAGGACATGATGTAGAAATTGTTAATCCTAGTCATGTCATAGCAAATTTAAATAAAGGTGGAAAATTAAATATTGAAGCTAAAGTAGAAATGGGTAGAGGATATCAACCTGTTCCTGCAAGAACTAAGGGGTCAGAAAGTGACAATGTCCTTGGTTTCATTATGATTGACGCTTCTTTTAGCCCTATTACTAAGGTAAGTTATGTTGTAGAAAGTGCTCGTGTTGAGCAAAGAACAGATTTAGATAAATTAATTATGGATGTTGAAACAAATGGAGTAGTTGATGCAGAACAAGCAATTAGGGATGCAGCAAGAATTCTTATGGGACAATTATCTGTATTCGCTAATTTAGAAAGTGAATTAACAGAAGTAGAGGTTCAACAAGCACCACAAATAGATCCACTCCTTCTTAGACCTGTAGATGACCTTGAATTAACGGTAAGATCTGCTAATTGTTTAAAAGCAGAAAATATACATTATATAGGCGACTTAGTTCAAAGGAATGAAAGCGATTTATTAAAGGCACCAAATCTTGGTAGAAAATCTTTAAATGAGATCAAAGACATATTATCTGAAAAAGGACTTTCATTGGGTATGCCTGTTGAAAACTGGCCACCGGCTGGCACAGAAGCAGCTTAAAAAGAAAGAATATGGAGTAACAAAATGAGACACGGAAAAAATCACAGAAAGCTTAATAGGACAAGTACTCATAGGAAAGCTATGTTTAAAAATATGACAACTTCATTACTTAAACACGAGATAATTAGAACTACTTTACCAAAAGCAAAAGAACTAAGAAAGTATGCTGAGCCATTAATAACTCTAGCAAGAGAGTCGAGCGTTCATAATAAGCGTATCGCTTTTAGTCGATTAAGAGACAGGGATATTATTACTAAATTGTTTGGTGAGCTTGGACCTAGGTATAGTAAAAGAAACGGTGGCTATACAAGAATTCTAAAATGTGGTTTTCGTAAAGGTGATAATGCACCTATGGCATACATTGAACTTGTTGATCGTCCTCAAGAAAATGAGAATGAGTTAAAAGAAGATATAAAATCTTCAAAAGCTTTAGAAGAATCAAGCGCAAAGACAGCAAAAGACGCTGAGCCAAAAACTAAGCCTAAACCGACGAAAAAAAATGAAAGTAAAAAAGCTGAAAAAAAAGTTTAATTAATTATTTAAAATAATTTTTTAAAAAAGTCAGCTTTGCTGGCTTTTTTATTATTTTAAATTAATTGTTAAAAAAATCCATATAATAGATGTCAGAGTATATTAAGAAGTTTATTAAATAATGAAAAATAATACTGAAAAAAAAGAGAGTTTGACCAATATTTTAGAGCAAATTGATTTAATTTTTGTTAAACAAAACTCGTTAGAAGATATTAATAATAATGAGGATATAAAAAAAAATAATCTTATTAATAATTTAAATAATAAGGAAAATTTAAAATCTCTCTATAATTTATTAAATAATCTTCATCCATCTGATGTTGCTGATATTCTTGAGGCTCTTCCATTAGAGAGAAGGCTAGCAGTATGGGAAATAGTAAAATCTGAGAATGAAGGTGATATTTTAGTAGAAGTATCTGATGTTGTAAGACAAACACTAATTGCTGATATGGATAGTACAGAATTATTAGCTGCTGCAGAGCAATTAGATACAGATGAAATAGCAGATATAGCAAGTGATCTTCCTGGTGACGTATTAAATGATTTATTAGAGAGTTTAGATGTCCAAAATAGAAAAAGATTACAATCTGCATTATCTTATCCAGAAGAATCGGTAGGTGCATTGATGGATTTTGATATCGCAACAATACGTGAAGATATAACTTTGGAAGTTGTTCTTGATTATTTAAGAAAAATAAAAAAATTACCTGACCATACTGATAAATTATTTGTTGTTGATCATTCTGGTTCAATGCTTGGTGTTCTTCCATTAGAAAGAATTGTAGTAAGTGAGTCTTACGTAAAAGTAAAAGATGTAATGTCATCTGATGCAGTTTTTTTTAAACCAGAAGATACTGCTCATGAGGCATCAAATGCATTTGAAAGATATGATTTAGTTACAGCTCCAGTAGTTGATAATTCAAGAAAGCTAATAGGAAGACTTACGGTAGATGCAGTTATGGACTATATCCGAGAAGAGTCAGAAACTGAAAAATTATCTTTGGTTGGATTAAGAGAAGAGGATATGTTTTCTACGATATGGAAATCAGTACAAAATCGCTGGGCATGGCTGGCAGTTAATTTGGTTACAGCTCTTATTGCATCTAGAGTTATTGGCATCTTTGAAGGTTCAATTGAAAAAGTTGTCGCTCTTGCTGCTTTAATGCCTATAGTGGCTGGTATAGGAGGTAATTCTGGGAATCAAACTACCACTATGATTGTAAGAGCTCTTGCTTTAAATCAAGTTACATTTAGCAATATACGATTACTTTTGTTTAAAGAGATTGGAGTTGCACTATTAAATGGAATTCTATGGGGCAGTGTTCTTGGAGCATTTGCTTACTTACTTTATGGAAATATTCAATTAGGATATGTAATGACTGCTGCAATGATATTAAATTTAATTTTATCCGCAATAATGGGAGTTATGATACCCTTAATATTAAATCGTTTAGGTAAAGATCCAGCTGTAGGATCAAGTGTGTTAATAACTGCAATGACTGATAGTGGAGGTTTCTTTATATTTTTGGGATTAGCTACTATAGTTTTATTATAAAAAAATATGAATAAGTTTGAATTTATTAAAAATAATTTTAATTTAGATTTTTTATTATCGATGCCTACTCTTTGGCAATTCATTGCAATTTTTCTTGCTTTGGGTTTGTCTTTTTTTACTAATCAAGTTATAAAAAATTATGTTGTTGGAACTTCAAAAGATAATTGGAAGATTGCAACTGATGGTCTAGTTAGAATAATTTCTCCTATCATTATTTTAGTTGTTCTTTTCTTTTCAAAAATATATTTAGATACTTTTCAGTCAACCCAATTTTTACATATTGCTATTAGTTTAGTAAATGCACTAATTATTATTAGATTAGGTGTTTATTTTATTAGATATCTTATAAAGCCAAGGCCTTGGATTCGAGCCTTAGAAAATACCATTGCTACATTAGTTTGGATAATAGTTGCTTTATATTTATTTGGACTTCTTTCCCCTATCGGAGATAGTTTAGCTCAAATAGAATTTAGTTTTGGTGATAATAGTTTTTCATTATTGTTAGTATTACAAGTAATATTTGGATCTGCTCTAGCTGTTCTTTTTGCTGTAACAATAGGTCAATTCATTGAAAATAGATTAATGAAAGTAGATCAATTAGATATGAATGCTAGAGTAATGCTAAATAAAATTTTAAAGATAACATTGTATGTTATTGCAGTAGTTGTTGCTTTGTCATCTATTGGACTAGACCTAACATTTCTATCAATTTTTGGAGGAGCTTTTGGTGTTGGTTTAGCATTTGGTATGCAAAAAATTGCTAGTAATTATGTTTGCGGTTTTATTATTTTGCTTGATAAATCAATTCATATTGGTGATATTTTAATGGTAGGTGAACATTATGGCGTAGTTACTCTAATAAGATCTAGGTATACAGTTTTACGAAAACTTGATGGTATTGAGGTTATTATTCCCAATGAAACCTTAATATCTGAAAATATTATTAACCATACATTGAGTGATAGAAAATCTAGAATATCTATTGATGTTCAGATAAGTTACAAATCTTCCGTAGATAAGGCATTTGCAATTATGCTGAATGCAGCAAAAAATGAATCTCGAGTTTTAAATGATCCAGAACCAAATGTATTTTTAATGAAGTTTGCTGATAGCGGAATAGATTTGATGCTATCTTTCTATATCTTAGATCCTGAAGAAGGATCCTGGGGATTGAAATCAGATATTTATCGAGAAATTTGGGATGAATTTCAAAAAGAAGGTATTGAAATACCTTATCCTTATAGAACAGTAGAAATTATTAATTCAGAAAAAGACAAATAATTTATTTAATTTTATTCTCTTTGTAAAGAACATGTTTTCTTATTGTAGGATCGAATTTTTTAATCTCAATTTTGTCAGGAGTTGTTCTTTTATTTTTGGTTGTTGTATAGAAATGTCCAGTTCCTGCAGATGAATCTAATCTAATTTTCTCTCTCATTTTTAAACCTTTTTCCCCTCTGCGCGCATTTTTGCAATAACAGCATCAATACCCAATTTATCGATTGTTCTTAGGGCTGCACCTGAAATACGCATTGATACCCATCGATTTTCACTTTCAACCCAAAATTTACGATTTTGTAAATTTGGAAGAAAACGTCGTTTTGTTCTGTTATTTGCATGGGAAACATTATTTCCTGTAACAGTTTTTTTCCCAGTTACTTCACATATACGAGACATGAAATATTCCTCAGCTAAATTCTTAAAAAAAGATGACTATTAGACCACATAAACTACTGTCTTTACAAGTCTTTTTTAGGTTTTACCAGTACTTCCAAAACCCCCGTCACCTCTATCACTTTTAGTAAATTCATCTACGAGATTAAAATTTGCTTGCAAAACTGGTAATACAACTAGTTGAGCAATTCTTTCTAAAGGGTTTATTAAAAATGCATTTTTACTCCTATTCCAGCAAGAAACTAAAAGCTCTCCTTGATAATCAGAGTCAATTAAGCCTACTAAGTTACCTAGAACTATTCCATGTTTATGACCTAGGCCAGAGCGGGGAAGAATTACCGCAGCATAATTGGGGTCTTTAATATAGATTGATATTCCAGTAGGAATTAAAAATGTTTCACCTGGGTTAATTGTTTGTACATGCTCTATACAAGCTCTGAGATCCAAACCTGCTGATCCTTTAGATGCATAATGGGGTAAATGATCTTTAATTAAAGGATTAAGAATTTTAAAATCAATCGATAAATTCATGGATATTTCTCCTCTTAACTTCCAATTTATGAATATTCACAAGAATATCAGAAGCCAGTTCATTTTTATTTTTTTTAGGAATATGTATAACATTATCTTTGAAAATTATATGTACCTCAGCAGCATCTTTACCCATTGAGTCATTAATTGAATTTGCAACAATCATATCTAATTTCTTTTTTTTAAGTTTTATTTTAGCGTTTTCGATAATTTTTTCACTTTCTGCTGAAAATCCAACACAAAAAAGATTCTTATACTCTGAAGCTGTTTCTAAAATAATATCGCTACTTCTTTTTAATTCTAATATTAATTTATCTTTATGTTTTTTTAATTTTCCGGAAACAGTTTTTGGAATATAATCCGAAATTGCAGCACTACTTATGAAGATATCGTTATCTTTAGCATGTTGTTTAACTAATTTTTTCATCATTTCATGATTGGGCGCATAAATACATCTTATATTAGCTTGGGGAAGTGTTTCAGTTCGACCATAAATTAATGTCACATTGGCACCCATAGAATAAGCTTCATCTGCGAGGCTGAATCCCATTTTTCCTGAACTTAAATTTGTAATAGCACGAGCATCATCAATTTTTTCGAAAGTAGCTCCGCATGTTATAAGAATATTTTTATTTTCAAGAAGGGGAGGACTTAAAGATTTTCTTATATCAAGCAATAATATTTTCTCATTTACTAAACGACCCATTCCTTCATCTCCACAAGCTTGTTCTCCATTTTCCGGACCGGAGAATTTCCCTCCATCTTCAATGATTAGAGAAATATTTCTTTTTGTAGCAGAATTTTCCCACATATTTTTATTCATTGATGGAGCTATCAAGATAGGACAATTTCTTGCTAAGCAAACATTAGATAACAAGTCATCTGCTAAGCCTTGAGCTAATTTTGCAATAAAGTTTGCAGAAGCTGGTGCTATTAAAATAAGGTCAGCTTTTTTTGATTGATTAATATGCTCCATACCATTTCCTTTGCTAGGCTCCCACATATCTTCTAAAACAGGCTTACCCGATAAGCCTTGCAGTGTTAAGGGACTAATAAATTCTTTTGCTGACTTGGTCATGATAACCTGAACATCAGCACCATTCTTCTTTAAAAGACGAATTAATTCACCAGCTTTATAAGCAGCAATACTTCCTGTAACACCTAAAATAATTTTTTTATTTAGCATTAATATTTAGTCTCCATATACTATAAAATCAATACATAATGATGTTTTATAATTAAGTGAAAGTATAACAAAGAATGTCAGGTGTGATTGGTATTGATGGATGTAGAGCTGGATGGATTATTAGCAAAATTTTAGATGATCAATCATTAAGTTTTCATATTATTGATAACTTAGATGATAACTATTTAAAAAAAAGTAATATATCTCACATAGGTATAGATATACCATTAATATTATCTGAAACCGGAAAAAGGTTTGCAGAAATTGAAGCGAGAGCTATATTAAAAAAAAGATCCTGTACTATTTTTTCCCCACCAACTTTCAGTGCATTAAAAGCTAAAAATTATGTTGAGGCTTCCGAAATAAACTTTAGGCAATCTGGTAAACGTCTTTCAAAACAATCGTGGAATTTGTTTCCTAAAATAAAACAAGCTCAGAAATTTTTAAAATATAATAATAAAATTAATTTATTCGAGATTCATCCAGAATTAAGCTTTATGGCTATGAATAATATGAATTTAGTTTTAGAGAGTAAAAAAACTATCATAGGAAAAAAAATACGAATTAAGTTAATAAAAAGATTTTTTCCTAGTTTTTCTTTTGAATTAGTTAGAAAAAAATACAATAAAAACGAAGTTCTCGATGATGATATTCTGGACTCTATTTCTGTAGTATGGTCAACTCAAAGAATTGTTGATAGTATTGCTCAGTTCGTTCCAAAAAAACCTGAGAAAAATAATATGAAAATATATTTTTAATTTATGACTAATTTTATTAAAACAAAATTAATTTGGATAATTTTGTCCACGTTAGGGGCTTTTGCTTTCTCTACAATAGCACTTAGTCGCGATGAGTCTATTAATGCAATGTGGTTTATTACAGCAGCAGTATGTATTTATCTTGTAGCTTATAGATTTTATGGAGCATGGATTGCTGCAAAAGTATTAGTTCTTGATGAGTTTAAAGAAACACCTGCTGTAACAAATAATAATAATCGTGATTTTGTCCCTACTAATAAGTGGGTTTTATTTGGCATTCATTTTGCTGCTATTGCCGGTCCAGGACCTTTAGTTGGACCTACCCTTGCTGCTCAATTTGGTTATCTACCCGGCACAATATGGATTTTAGTAGGAGCAGTATTAGGTGGTGCTGTTCAAGACATGACAATTTTATTTTTTTCTGTAAGAAGAAATGGTAAAACTCTGGGACAAATGGCGAAAGAAGAACTAGGTCAGCTTGCAGGTAAAGCATCTTTAATAGCAACTTTTGTAATCATGATTATTTTAATTTCTGTGTTAGGTCTAGTAGTCGTAAATGCAATGAAACACAGTCCTTGGGCAACATCAACAGTGGCAGCAACAATTCCAATCGCAATTTTTATTGGATTTTATATGCGTTTTTTAAGACCTGGTCGAGTTTTAGAGGCAACTGGAATTGGTGTAGTTCTTTTGTTATTTGCTGTTTATATTGGTGGTGAGATTGATAAATCTGAGTCATTAAGAGTTTATTTTGATCATGGGGGATTATTTTTAGCATGGTCAATTATTATATATGGGTTTGCAGCAGCAGTTTTACCAGTTTGGATGTTATTGGCTCCACGAGATTATTTATCTACTTTTGTTAAATTGGGAACTATTATTTTTCTAGCTATAGCTATTGCAATTTTGCAACCAGATATAAAAATGCCGGCTGTAACAAATTTTGTTGATGGTTCAGGCCCAATATTTGGTGGTAGTGTATTCCCATTTGTTTTTATTACTATAGCTTGTGGCGCTATTTCTGGCTTTCATGCCTTGATTTCATCTGGAACAACACCTAAGTTAATTGATAATGAAAAACATATTCCCATGATAGGTTATGGAGGAATGCTTCTTGAATCTTTTGTGGCAATTATGGCAATGGTTGCTGCTTGTGTTTTAGAACCGGGAGTTTTCTTTGCAATTAATAGTCCTGCTGGAATTGTTGGGTCTGACCCTTCAATAGTTATTCAAACTATTAATTCATGGGGATTTCCTGTGACACAAGATCAAATGGAGCAGCTTGCTAAAGATGTTGGGGAAACCACTCTTTTTGCTAGAACAGGCGGAGCACCCTCATTAGCTGTTGGTATGGCAAGTATTTTTGCAGATGCTTTTGGAAAGAATCTCTTAGCGATGTGGTATCACTTTGCAATTATGTTTGAAGCTGTTTTTATTTTAACTACATTAGATGCAGGTACAAGAGTTGGAAGATTTATGTTGCAGGATATTTTAGGAAATTTTTATCCAAAATTAGGAAGGACTTCTTGGTTGCCTTCAACAATTTTAACAAGTGCAATTGTAGTTGCATGCTGGGGATATTTTTTATACATAGGTGTTATTGATCCAAATGGAGGGGTCAATATTTTATGGCCTTTATTTGGAATTGCAAATCAAATGCTTGCTGCAATTGCATTAAGTGTTGGGACTGCAATACTAATTAGAACTGGTAAAGTTAAATTTGCATGGATTACTGGATTACCTTTAACATGGCTAGCAATTATTACTTCAACAGCCGCTTTCCAGAAAGTATTTAGCGAAGATACACGTGTAGGATTTTTAGCTGCAGCTAAATTTATGACAGAAAAAGTTAATTCAGGCATGCTTACTGATGAAAAAATTAGTATTATGAATCAATTAATATTTAATTTAAGATTTGATGCAGTAATAACTGTTCTTTTAACAATAGTGTTATGGCTAGTTATTATTGATGTATTAAAAATCTTATTTAACAATAAATATAAGTTTTTAGGGGTAAGAAATTAATGTGGATTAAAAATTTATGGAAGTTTTTAAGAGCTATAAGTGGCGATGACGCTTATGAAGTTTATCTTAATAATTTTTCGAAATGTACAAATCATTTAAACAGTAATCCTTTGAGTAGAAAAGACTTTTATTCACAAAAGCTTCAGCAAAAATGGAATAAAATAAATCGATGCTGTTAATTAAAGTTTTCTTGTAGTTAAAAAAAACATACATAAACCAATTCCAATCATTGGAATAGTCAGCCATTGGCCCATAGATAGATTTAGATAAAGAAGCCCAAGAAAGTTATCAGGTTCACGAGTAAATTCAATTAAGAATCTAAAGAACCCATAAAAAATTAAAAATAATGCTGAAATGCTTCCAGTAGGTCTTTTTTGATTTGAAAAAAACCAGAGTATTAAAAATAAAAATAAACCTTCAAAAAGAGCTTGATATATTTGAGAAGGATGCCTAGATAACTTATCAGTGACTGGAAAAATCATACCCCAAGGTAAATCTGTAGTTCTACCCCATAACTCTTGATTAATAAAATTTCCAATTCTTCCAAATCCTAAGCCTAAAGGAACTAATGGAGCTATAAAATCTGTAAGTTTTAACCAAGGAAAACTATATTTTTTTGAAATTAAAAAAAGACTTATTAAGACCCCTAGAAACCCTCCATGAAAAGACATGCCACCTTGCCAAAAAGCAAAAACTTCATCAAGATTAGAAAGGTAATATGTGGGCTGATAAAAAAATACATAACCAAGCCTACCACCTAAAACAACCCCTATAGCACCATAAAATAAAACATCATCAAGCATTTTTTCATTAATATCATTCCACCATCTTTTTTTTAATTGTTTTTTACCAAGATAAATAAATGATAAAAACGCAAAAAAATACATTAAACCATACCAATAGACCTTGAAAGGACCAATTTGGAATGCAATAGGATCTATTTCTGGATGAATAAGCATATTTACTAATTATAAGTTAAAATTCTAATAATAAATTAATCATTAGAGATTGAAATGCCAGAATATAGGTCAAGAACTACAACACACGGAAGAAACCAGGCTGGAGCCAGAGCTCTTTGGCGAGCAACTGGTATGAAGGAAGGGGATTTTAATAAGCCAATGATTGCAGTAGTTAATTCATTTACTCAATTTGTTCCTGGCCATGTACATTTAAAAGATATGGGCCAATTAGTTGCGAGAGAGATTGAAAAGAGTGGCGGTGTTGCAAAAGAATTTAATACTATTGCTGTTGATGATGGAATTGCTATGGGGCATGATGGAATGCTATATAGTCTTCCAAGTCGTGATTTAATTGCGGATAGTGTTGAATATATGGTAAATGCTCATTGGGCAGATGCCATGGTTTGTATATCCAATTGCGACAAAATAACACCAGGAATGTTGATGGCAGCTATGAGAATAAATATACCTGTAATTTTTGTTTCTGGTGGTCCTATGGAAGCTGGAAAAGTAGACTGGGAGGAAAATGGAGGAAAGATTGATTTAGTTTCTCCCATGATTGCAGCAGGTGACACAAACGTTTCTGAGAAAAATTTAAAGAATATGGAAAGATCAGCTTGCCCAACATGTGGTTCTTGCTCTGGAATGTTTACTGCTAATTCAATGAATTGCTTAACTGAAGTACTTGGCCTAAGTCTTCCGGGAAATGGAAGTACTCTTGCAACTCATAGTGCAAGAAAGTCATTATTTGTTAATGCAGGTTCAAAAATCGTAGAGATAACTAAACGTTATTACGAAAAAGATGATATTTCAGTATTACCAAGAAATATTGCTTCAAAAAAAGCTTTTAAAAATGCAATGGCTCTTGATGTATCTATGGGAGGATCAACTAATACTGTTTTACATTTATTGGCTGCTGCCAAAGAAGCTAAAGTTGATTTTACAATGAAAGATATAGATAAAATATCCAGAAAAGTACCTTGCCTATCAAAAATTGCGCCTGCTACTCAAAAATATCACATGGAAGATGTTCATAGGGCTGGAGGCGTATATGGAATTTTAGGTGAACTTAAAAGAGGAAAGTTATTGGATGAAAATGTATCTACAGTCCATTCAAAAACACTTGGAGAGGCAATAGATCATTGGGACATTATTTCAACTAAAGATAATACAGTAAAAGAATTTTATTTAGCTGCTCCTGGAGGTATTCCAACAACTCAAGCATTTAGTCAGTCAAAAACATGGCCATCTTTAGATGATGACAGAAGCGAAGGGTGTATTAGAGACATAGCTCATGCTTACAGTAAAGACGGAGGTTTAGCCGTACTTTATGGAAATATTGCTGAGGATGGATGTATAGTAAAAACAGCAGGTGTAGATGAAGAAATATTAAAATTTTCTGGAAAAATTAGATTATTTGAGTCACAAGATTCAGCATGTGAAGCAATTTTGGGCGATAAAATAAAACCAGGAGATATTGTAGTTATTATTTATGAGGGACCAAAAGGAGGCCCTGGTATGCAGGAAATGCTTTATCCAACCGCTTACTTAAAATCAAAAGGTTTAGGAAAGGTATGTGCATTATTAACCGATGGACGATTTTCAGGTGGTACATCAGGATTAAGTATCGGTCATGTTTCTCCAGAAGCTGCAGAGGGTGGAGCAATTGCTTTAGTTAGAGAAGGGGATGAAATTGATATTGATATTCCAAATAGAAATATAAATTTGAAAATTTCTAAGGAAGAATTAATACAAAGAAGAAAAAAAATGAATAGTAGTAAAAACTCTTGGGAACCTAAACCAAGAAAAAGAAGAGTTACACAAGCATTAAAAGCATATGCGCTTATGACAACAAGTGCGTCCGAAGGAGCCGTTAGAGATATTAATCAATTAAAGAAAAGTTAAAATTGAATAAACAAATTAAGGTTGTTGATGGAGAAAATGGACTTCAATTTATTGAAATTGATAATTCACTAGCGGTAGCAAGAATTGCTTTGCAAGGTGCACATGTCGATTGGTGGCGTCCTAAATCATCAAAGCAAGACGTTTTATGGCTTTCTTCAAATGCTAGATATCAACAAGGTAGATCAATTCGAGGGGGGGTACCTATTTGTTGGCCTTGGTTTGGTAAGCATCCAACAGACGGAAGTTTCTGTGTTCATGGGTTTGCTCGTGTAATACCTTGGAAATTACTAGAATCTGAACAATTAAAAAATGGAGCAACTAAGATAGTTCTAAAAATGCTCCCTACTGATGAAGTAATTAAGCAGCTAACTTATTCATTCGAATTGATTTTAACAGTTATAGTCGGCGAAAGCCTTTACTTGAATTTAAAGACAACAAATTTATCTGATAGTCCTTTTGTAATAAGCGAGGGCTATCACACTTATTTTTATATTTCTGATATTGAAAAAATTAAAATTACTGGTTTAGAAAATTCTAGCTATACAGATAAAATAGATAATTTTAATCGTGGAATAGAAGAAGAACCTATTATTTTTAAAAATGAATTTGATCGAGTCTATACTAATACTAGTAATGATTGTTACATTGAAGATGAAATATTTAATCGTGTCATAACGGTAAAAAAATCAAATAGTAATTCAACAGTTGTATGGACACCTTGGCAAGAAAAAGCTTTAGCAATGGGAGATATGGGTGAAAAAGATGAATGGCGAAGAATGGTTTGTTTAGAGACTGCAAATCTTTTGGAAAATAGCGTTGTTATCTACCCAAAATTATCCCATAGCATTGCTACAGAATATTCAGTTCAAGAATATTAATGGCTAATCAACTTGAAAATGAATCTAGTCTTTATTTAAAACAACATAAAGATAATCCAGTTAACTGGCTTCCCTGGAGTCAAGATGCATTTGATTTAGCAAAAAAAGAAAATAAACCAATTTTTTTATCAATTGGCTATTCAGCTTGTCATTGGTGTCATGTAATGGCGCACGAGTGCTTTGAAGATAAAGATGTAGCTAAATTAATGAATGAAAATTTTATTAATATTAAAGTAGATAAAGAGGAACGCCCTGATATAGATCAGATTTATCAAACAGCCCATTTTATTTTTTCTAGACGTCCTGGTGGTTGGCCTTTAAGTGTATTTCTTACTCCAGATCAGGAGCCATATTATATAGGTACTTATTTTCCTAAAATTTCAAAACATAACTTACCTGGTTTACCTGAATTAATTCAAAGACTTTCGCAATTTTATAAAGACGAAAAAGATTTACTTATAAATCAAACAAAAAAATTAAAAGAAATAATTAAATCGATGGAGCCATTAAAGGTCGAATCAATAACAATTAATAAAAAAATAATTGATGATGCAATTTTAAGCATGTCTACAAATTTTGATGAAATAAATGGTGGATTTGGAAGCTCACCAAAGTTTCCAAATGAGCCAATACTTAGATTTTTAGTGGAACAACAAACACCTATAACTAATAAGATTGTCAAATTAAGTTTGGAAAAAATTCTGTACAAAGGTTTATTCGATCATATTGAAGGAGGTTTTTATCGATATTGTGTTGATACCGATTGGACAATCCCTCACTATGAAAAAATGCTATATAACACTGGTCAATTAGTAGAATTATATTCATATTATTATCAAGATAACCAAGATAAAAAAATTAAAGATTCAATAAACTTGACTATTAATTGGTTAATAGGACAAATGAAATCTAAAGAGGGAGGATTTTACGCATCATTAGATGCAGACTCTATAAATAAATCAGATATTTTAGAGGAGGGGGCTTATTATAATTGGAGCTTGGATGAGTTAAAAAAGAAATTAACATTTGAAGAATTTTCTGAACTTTCTAAGTGGTTTGAATTAGAAGGCACACCAAATTTTGAGGGGAAATTATGGCATTTAAATCTAAAAGAATTTGATGGGATTGGTAAATGTAATGAAATAAAGAAAAAGTTAAATAAGATAAGACAATCTAGGATTAAACCTGGACTCGATAAAAAAATTATTACTTCTTGGAACTCACTCCTTTTAAAAAGTTTACTTGTAGCTGGCGATATTTTCAATGAACCAGATTGGATTGAATTAGCCCAAAAAAGTATAGATTTTATTTATGAAAATTTATATCAGACCAAAAAACTTAAATTAATTTACATTAATGGAAAACCAATGTTAAATGCATATCTTGATGACTATACTTTTTTATTAGATGCATTAATTCATTCTATTGAGATTAAATATAGGGAAAAAGATTTAATTTTTGCAATAGAATTAGGCAATATTTTAAAAGAAAATTTTCAATCTGAAGAAGGAGCTTATTATTTTACCGAGCATAGTCATGAAAAATTATTTGATAGACAAATGATTGCTGAGGATAATGCAATTCCATCAGGGAATGGTTTAGCTTGCCTTGCTTTACAAAAATTATCTGAAATAACCTCTAATTTAACTTTTTCAGAATCTGCTGAAAAAGCAATGCTTAATTGGAATAGTAGGGTTGAAAATAACGCTCATTCATATCCTTCTCTTTTAAGAGCTTATTCATTTTATTTAGGAAAGAAAAGTATTATCTTTATCAGGGGTACAAAAAAAGAAATTGAAAAGTGGAAGGATATTACTCATAAGAAAATAAGAAATAAATCTATAGTAATTTTTTTATTTGAAGGGGAGCAGATAGATCTATTATCAAAAAATAGACCATATAAAAAAGGAGGTGTAGCATATCTATGCATTAATCATTCATGTTTACCACCTATTTATTCAGCAAAAGAACTTTTGAGTTATTTTGATTGTTAATTTTAAACCAGAATTTTAGTTTAATTTACTGTGACGATATGAATATATAAAATATATCCCAATGCCCATTAAGATCCAGATAAAAAACCTTATCCAAGTTTGCATGGGTAAAAATATCATTAATAAACTACAAGAAATAATACCTAATATTGGAATAACAGGATGCCATTTATTCCTGAAAGTATCTTGAGCTTGGCTACTTTTGTTTCTTAAAAATATTACTCCTAAACAAACAATTACAAATGCCGACAATGTTCCAATGTTAACTATTTCAGCTAAAGTGCCTAAAGATGTAAAGCCTGCTACTGTTGAAATAAATATACCGCAGATAAGTATAGTTTTAATTGGAGTTTGTGTTTTTTTATTGACTGAGCTTAAAGTTATTGGAAGTAATCCATCTCTACTCATTGCAAAAATTACTCTTGTAAGTGCATAATATAAAACTAGCATCACCGTCGCAAGTCCTGCAATAACACCAGTAGAAACTAATGCAGAAGCCCAAGGAAAACCAATTTTTGACAATGCAAATGCAACAGGAGAAGACACATTAAGCTCTTGATAGGGGACAACTCCAGTTAAAAGAGCAGCTACGATAATATAAATAATAGTACAAAAAATTAAAGAATTGATTATACCTTTTGGTAAATCTTTTTGAGGATTAATGGCTTCTTCTGCAGCAGTTGAAACTGCGTCAAAGCCTACATAAGCAAAAAATACAATCGAAGCACCAGCTAAAACTCCAACAGTTTTTCCATCCGGTAATGTTTCAAACCATCCGTACGGCATAAATGGACTCCAATTTTCTGGGTTTACATTAAAGGTTGCAAGTGCAATAAAGATGAAAATAGCTGAAACTTTAACTATCACCATAATTTTATTGAAACTAGCACTTTCTTTGATACCTATAATAAGTAATGTCATAATCAGTAAGATAATTAATGAAGCTGGAAGATTTATAATTCCTCCATGACTCGGGGGCTTTGTAAGGTATTCAGGTAATCCAATACCCATTGCAACAAGTGCATTGTTAAAATAACCTGACCAGCCATTTGCAACAGCTGCAATTGACATCCCATATTCCATTAACAGAATCCAACCAACAATCCACGCAACAAACTCACCAAAGGCAACATAAGAATAACCATATGCACTTCCACAACCTCCGACGGATGAAGATAACTCAGCGTATGATAGTGCAGCAAATGCACAGGCAAAACCAGAAGCTAAGAAGGATAAAATTACCGCAGGACCTGCTTGATTGGCAGCAGCTATACCTGTAAGAACAAAAATTCCAGTACCAATTATGCAACCAATACCTAGAAGTGTTAAATCAAATGCATTTAAACAACGATTTAATTGACCACCCGATTTGTGAGTAATATTTTTTTTTCTTAAAAGTTTTTTTAACATAATTTTTATTATTTAAACCCAATTCTTTTTTATAAGAAAGTCAGTATATAATTTTTCTTCAGCACTTCCTTTTTTTGGTTTCCAATCATAGGCCCATTTTACTGTAGGAGGCATTGACATTAATATAGATTCTACCCTGCCTTTTGATTGAATACCAAATAAGGTTCCACGATCTTGAAGTAAATTAAATTCAACATAGCGACTTCTTCTGTAAAGTTGAAAATCTTTTTCTTTTTGCGTAAATTTTTTCTTTTTTCTTTTTTGAATAATTGGTAAGTATGCTTTGGTTAGATTATTTCCAACAGATTTAGTTATTTGAAAACAATGATCAAAACTTTTTTCGTTAAAATCATCAAAGAAAATACCTCCCACGCCTCGCGGTTCATTTCTATGTTTTAGTAAAAAATATTCGTCACAATTTTTTTTAAATTTTGGGTATAAATTATCATCGAAAGTATCCAATGAATTTTTAATTGTTTGATGAAAGTGAATAACATCCTCTTTAAATCCATAATATGGTGTAAGGTCCATCCCACCACCAAACCACCATACATCTGATTCACCATTTCTAGATGCTATAAAAAATCTTACATTCATATGAACAGTTGGAATAAAAGGATTATGTGGATGAAATACTAATGAAACACCCATCGCTTCCCACTTTTTATTTCCTATTTCAGGGTGAATATCAGTAGCTGCTTTTGGAAGTTTATTGCCAGTTACAAAGGAAAATCCAATACCAGCCCTTTCAAACACATTACCATTTTCTAAAATTGCAGTTGTTCCACCACCACCCTCTGTTCTTTGCCATGAATCTATTAAAAAATTCTTACCATCTACTATTTGAATGGCTTCTATAATTTTTGTTTGCAGATTAGATAGGAAATCTTTAACAGAATTTTTATCAATTTCTTTATTCATTATGCTCTAATAATTTTTTTAGTTTCCAAGTCTTGAATTGTTGAAGGATTTTTATTTTTACCTATTTTTCCAGGGATTAGTTTAACTTGATTAGGTAGAAATCTACAAACATCTCTAAAATTTTTCAATGAAATTTTTCCACTTAGATTAAGACTAGTTGATGTAATTGCCATATCAATAGATTTAGCAAGCTCATAACAATTATGAAAGGATGAGATTCTTAATGCTATTTTATTATCATTTTTTAGCCAACTAGGACATCGATTATTTGTATTCAAAAGCCATGTATGAGGACCAGGCCATTTTAAAAATAGATTTTTTTTTGATAATTTATTTATTGGCTTTATAAAGAAATTAAATTGTTTTATTGATGATCCAATAAGGATAAAGTTTTTATTCCTTGATCTTTTTTTAATTCTAATAATTTTATTTATTGCATTTCTATTTTTAGGATCACAACCTAGTCCAAAACATGATTCAGTAGGATAGGCTACAATCCCACCTTTGCGGATAAAACGATTTAATCTATGATTTTTCACAAATTTGATTTTATTGCTTTTTGACCAATATCTGTTCTATATTGCATACCTTTAAATTCAATATCATTAACCAAATCATATACTCTTTCTTGAGCTTTCTTTAATGAGTTTCCTTTTGAGGTGACACCAAGAACTCGGCCACCTGCTGTATAAATTTTATTATTTTTAAGGACTGTACCAGCATGAAAAATATATGAATGATCATTGTGATTTGGTATAAATATTTCATCATTAATTTTTGGCTGATTAGGATAATTTTCTGAGGCACATACAACAGTTATTGCTGAATCATTATCCCACTCAGTATTGTAATTCTTAATATTTTTATTTGTAGCAGCTAAAAGTATTTCAAATAAATCACTTTTAAGTCTAAAGAGAATAGGTTGGGTTTCTGGATCACCCATTCTACAATTGAACTCAAGTGTTTTTATATTATTATCTTTATCTATCATTAAGCCAGCATATAAAAAACCTGTAAATTCAATACCATCTTTTTGCATGCCTTTAATAGTAGGCTCAATAATTTCATTCATAATTTTTTTATGTAATTCTGGTGTAACAATTGGAGCAGGTGAATAAGCGCCCATCCCGCCTGTATTAGGTCCTAAATCTAAATCTAATAGTCTTTTATGATCCTGACTTGATGCCAAGGGAAGAATAGAATTACCATCACATATAACAATAAAACTAACTTCTTCCCCAGTTAAATATTCCTCTATAACAACTCTTGCCCCTGCATCACCAAATAAATTATCTTCTAGCATTGAGTCAACAGTAGATAATGCCTCTTGGATTGACATCGCAACAACTACTCCTTTTCCAGCAGCTAACCCGTCTGCTTTAATTACAATTGGCGCACCTTTTTCATTAATATAAACTTTTGCATCACTACTATTTGTAAATGTTTTATATTTCGCTGTTGGGATATTGTGTCGTTCCATAAAAGATTTTGCAAAATCTTTTGAGCTTTCAAGCTGAGCTGCTTCCATTTTTGGACCGAATACTTTTAACCCATTTTTTAAAAATATATCTACAATACCTCTAGAAAGCGGTACTTCTGGACCAATAATTGTTAGATCCACTTCTTCTTTTTTTGCAAATAAAACTAATTGATTAGGATCATTAATTTTAATGTCAACATTTTCTATTTTTTTATCCAAGGCAGTACCACCATTACCCGGAGCAACAAAAATTTTAGTAACAAGTGGGCTTTGTTCTATTTTCCATGCAAGTGCATGTTCTCTACCTCCATTACCAATTATTAGTGCTTTCATTATATTAATGTTTAAAATGTCTTATACCGGTAAATAACATTATTAAACCGAGTTCATCAGCAGCTTTAATAACATCCTCATCTTTTAGACTTCCACCGGGTTGAATTATACATTTAGCCCCAAAATTTGCTAAAACATCAATACCATCTCGAAATGGAAAAAATGCATCTGAGGCTACTACGCTATTCGACAAATTTATATTTGCATTTTCAGCTTTTATTGCTGCAATTCGGGTACTGTCAACTCTACTCATCTGACCAGCACCTACTCCGAGAGTTTTTTTATTTTTACAAAAAATAATTGCATTTGATTTAACATATTGTGCAACTTGCCATGAAAAATTTAAATCATCTAACTGTTCAGTATTGGGCTTTAGTTTAGTAACAATTTCACATTGGCTTATATCAAATTTATCAATATCACTTGTCTGAACTAACCATCCTCCACTAATTTTTTTAAAGTCTAATTGATTTTTTAAAGAATCAATTTTGATTTGGAGCAATCTTATATTTTCTTTTGCTTTAAAAATACTCAATGCTTCATCTGAATAGCTAGGTGCAATTATTACCTCAACAAATTGTTCCAAAATTAATTTTGCTGTTTCTTCATCCATTTCTTTATTAATTGCAATAATTCCTCCAAATGCAGAGGTAGGATCAGTTGAAAAAGCACCTTTATAAGCATCTTTTATTGTAATTGAAGAACATACACCACAGGGGTTTGCATGTTTTACAATCACGCAAGATGGTTCAGAGAAAGATTTAACACACTCCCATGCTGAATCTGAATCATTTAAATTATTAAAAGATAATTCTTTACCTTGAATTTGTTTAAAATTTGCAAATGTACTCTTTTGTTCCTTCGGATCAATATAAAAGGCTGCTTCTTGGTGAGGGTTTTCTCCATAACGTAAATCCATTTTTTTATCCATATGTTGCTTCAAAGTTTTAGGAAACTTGAGCTTTTGTTCCTTTGAAGAAAGGTAATTACTTATAACTTGATCGTAATTAGCTGTATGGGCGAAAGCATCTTGTGCGAGCTTAAATCTATATTGCTCTTTGAGATTACCTTTTAATTTAATTAATTGCTTTGTAAAATTATCGTATTCTTCCGGACTTGTTAATACAGCAACACTTTTATAGTTTTTTGCAGCAGCCCTAATCATGGTTGGGCCGCCAATGTCAATATTCTCTATTGCTAATTCTGTAGTACATTTCGGGTCAGCAATTGTCTCTTCGAAAGGGTATAGATTTACAACAACAAGATCAATCTCTGGAATATTATTATTTTTAAGAGTTTCAAGATGTTTTGGATTATCTTTTTGAGCTAAGATACCCCCATGAATTCTTGGATGTAAAGTTTTAACTCTTCCATCAAGCATTTCTGGGAATTCGGTGTAATTACTAACATCTATTACTTTAATATTATTTTTTTTTAAAAGAGATGCAGTTCCACCTGTAGAAATAATCTCAATATTTAAATTCTCAAGTGCTTTAGCTAATTCTGTAATGTTTGTTTTATCAGAAACGCTAATTAAGGCCCTTTTTATTTTTATCATTTTATATTTCTATTTTATGTAATTGAAGTTTTTTTCTAAGTGTATTTCTATTAAGCCCCAAAATATCTGCAGCTTTGCTCTGATTTCCCTCTGCAAGATTCATAATATAAAGTAAAAGGGGCTTTTCTACAGAGTGGATAACCATATCGTAGACCCCTTTAGGTTTTTCACCAGACAAATCTTTAAAGTATTTGTCTAAAAGAATATCAATATTATCAGGTAAATTTGGTTTACTCATTAGGCAACGAGCTCATGTTTTTTTTCTAAATCTTCATATGTAATATATTTATCAAATTTTCTTAATTCATTGAAGTATTGTTCAATATATTCTATTTGCTGAGTATCGCTCTCGATTTGATTCATTTTATGTCTAAATTCAGCAGAGTTTTTTAAACCCTTGGTGTACCAAGAAATATGTTTTCTTGCAATTCTGTGTCCTCTTTCTACCCCATAAAAATCGTAAAGATCATTTACATGCTGAAGTGTTGTTTTTTCTATTTCTGAAATAGTAGGCCTCTTCATATGCTCACCTGTTTTCAAAAAATGATCAATTTCTCTAAATATCCATGGCCTTCCTTGGGCTGCACGACCTATCATTATTCCATCTGCATTTGTATAGTCTAAAACAAATTTTGCTTTTTCTGGAGTTGTAATATCACCATTTGCTATAACTGGAATACTAATTTTTTGTTTGACTTCAGCAATGGTATCGTATTCCGCATCACCTTTATATAAACAAGCTCTTGTTCTTCCATGCATGGATAATGCTTGTATACCAGAATCCTCTGCTATTTTTCCAATACGAGAAGCATTTTTGTTATCTTTATCCCACCCTGTTCTGATTTTAAGAGTTACGGGAATATCAACTGATTCAACTACTGCTCTAATTATTTTCTCAACTAACTTTTCTTTTTGAAGGAGCGCTGAACCTGCCATAACATTACATATTTTTTTTGCAGGACACCCCATATTGATATCAATAATTTGAGCTCCTTTATTCATATTAAATTTTGCAGCCTCTGCCATCATTTTTGGATCAGCTCCTGCAATTTGGACAGAAATAGGAGAAACTTCCCCTTCATGATTTGCTCTTAGGAGAGTTTTTTCACTGCCGTAAAGAAGTGAGTTTGAAGTAACCATTTCACTTACAGCCATACCAGCACCATAATGTTTACACAACATACGAAATGGGCGATCAGTCACACCTGCCATTGGAGCTAATATAATATTATTCTTAAGTTTATGGGACCCTATTTGCATAATCTAAAAATTTTAAAGATATGTGAGTGCTTATTTTATAATCAATTAGATGATAATCAAAGTTTAATTTTCTCGCCAATCATATTTGAGTTTTTTTAAATTTTTCTTGAGATCTTGCATTGCTTTATTTACAGATTCAGAGTTTCCTTTTATTCCAAGTTCTAGTGTTTTTTTTGGTCTTAATTTAGGGAGACTATATATTTTGATGTATTCATGTTTTTTTTGAATTTTTTCCATTGTGTCAATTAATTTACTTTCACTAATATCATCTAACCAAATTGACTGGTCCTCTATATTCTTTAAATTTATTAAAAACTCATATTGGTTTTTAATTACCCAATCTATCATTGGCCAAGCCATTTCTGGAAATCCTGGCATGAAATAATGATCATCGATAAAGAATCCTGGGACATTATTAATTGTATTTGGAATAATGCGAGCATATTGTGGAAGGTCTGCCATCAGAATTCTTTTTGGGTAAGCCCCATCACCAAATTGCTTTTCTATGAGAACTTTTGCTTGTCCATGTTGTTGTAAAGGTTGTTTATGCGCTAGTGAAGCAGCTTTTCTTGTATGGTCATCCGGTGTAGCTCCGATTCCGCCAAAACAAAAAACAATTTCTCCAATTTTACTTTCAATAGTTTTTATTATTGTATCTAGATCGTCAGGAATATAGTCTGCTTTTGAAATATTTAAACCATAACCTCTTAATGTTTTAATTAAATAGGCAAGATGTTTATCTTCTCTTTTTCCTGATAGGATTTCATCACCTATAATTACAGCATGAATTTCTTTTTGAATTTCATCAGCCTCAACTATTTGTGTTGAAATACTAATGAGCCTGCTCCCAATTATGACCCTGACCAACATCAACGATTAATGGTACGGATAAAGAAGCTACTTTTTCCATTAAGTTTGGAATTATTTTTTTAAAAATCTCAACTTCATTATCAGGAACTTCAAAAACGAGTTCATCATGCACTTGCATAATCATTTTTCCTTTAATATTAGACTCTTTATCAATCCAAGTTTGAACGTCTATCATTGCTAATTTAATTAAATCTGCTGCTGTACCTTGCATCGGCCCATTAATTGCAGCTCTTTCTGCTGCAGCTTTTGAAATACCATTAGCACCATTAATTTCAGGAAGCCATAACCTTCTACCAAAATGAGTTTCAACAAAACCTTTTTCTCTAGCAACTTGTTTTGCATCTTCCATATATTTTTTTACTGAAGGGTATTGTGTAAAGTAACGTTCAATATAGTTTTGAGCAGCGCTTCTTTCAATATTAAGATTTTTTGCAAGGCTAAATGGACCCATGCCGTATATTAATCCAAAGTTAATAACTTTTGCATATCTTCTTTGTTCGTTTGTAATATTATCTATAGAAGTATTAAATATTTCTGCAGCAGTAATTCTGTGTATATCTTCATTATTTTTAAATGCCTGAATTAAACGTTTATCTTTTGACAAATGTGCCATTATTCTTAATTCAATTTGGGAATAATCTGCAGAAAGTATTTTTGATCCTTTTGGGGCAATAAATGCTTCTCTTACTTTTCTTCCATCTAAAGTTCTTATAGGAATATTTTGAAGATTTGGGTCAGAGCTTGCCAGTCTTCCTGTTATTGCAACTGCCTGGTTATAACTAGTATGAACTCTCCCAGTATTTTTATTAATCATTTTTGGTAATTTATCAGTATAAGTAGTTTTAAGTTTTGAAAGGCTCCGGTGTTCCAAAATTAATTTAGGTAATGGATAATCTTGAGCAAGAATTTGCAGAACTTCTTCACTAGTAGAAGGCTTACCAGTTGGTGTTTTTTTTATAGGCTTGATTTCTAATTTATCAAAAAGTATTTCTTGGAGTTGTTTTGGTGATGATAAATTAAAAGGCTGATCTGCAAGAATAAAAGCTTCTTTTTCTATGTTGATTAATTTTTCACCTATTTCATGACTTTGTTTTTGTAAAATCTTTGGATCAATAAGCACCCCATTCCTTTCAACTTTAATAAGTGCCTTCATAGATGAAATTTCAATTTCTTTATACACTTTTAAAAGTTTATTATTTTCTTTTAAAAGTTTATTCAAATATTGAAAAAGTTGAAAAGTAACATCAGCATCTTCTGCCGCATAAGGCGCAGCTTCTTCAATATAAACTTGATCGAAGGTGATTTGTTTAACTCCTTTTCCTACAAGAGATTCATAACTTATACAATCATGCCCTAGGTGCCTTTTACTTAATTTATCCATACCATGACTTTGATGGCTTTCTAAAATATAACTCATCAGCATAGTATCTTCCTCTATACCTTTAAGATTAATCCCGTAATTTTGAAAAATATGCGCGTCAAATTTTATATTTTGACCAATTTTAATAATATTGTGATCTTCCAAAATAGGTTTAATTTTTTGAATTACTAAGTTTATATCTAATTGTTTGAAATTTTCAGAAGTTTGGTGTTTTAAGGGAATGTATGCAGCGTATCCTGCTTTTAATGAAATTGAAATACCAACTAGATTTGCTAACATAACATTTAAAGAATCTGTTTCAGTATCAATTGCAAATATTTTTTTTGATTTAATTTCGTCAATCCACTGGTCTAAAATTTTCTCATCTTTTATGGTGATGTAAGATTTTTTGTTAATAAAGATATTAGTTTTTGTATTAGATTCAATATTATGAATTTTATTTTTTTTATTTTCATTTTTTTCAAGATCTTGAAGCCATCTTGTAAAATTGAATTCTTCATAGATTTCTTTTAAAACTTTTTGATTAGCATCTTTTTTTATAAATTGTTGCCAATCCACTTTCATATCTAGATTGCATCTAATAGTAATTAAATCTTTTGCGATTGGAAGCCAGTCAGTAGCTTTTCTAAGATTTTCCCCTACAACACCACTTAAAAGATTAGAGTTTTTGACAATTTTTTCGAGCGTTTTATATTCATCCAGCCATTTCAAAGCTGTTTTAGGGCCTACTTTTTCTACACCTGGAATATTGTCAGCTTTGTCGCCAATTATTGTTAAATAATCTATGATTAAAGAGGGAGGGATTCCAAATTTATTTTTTACTCCAGCAATATCTAGCTTTTCGTTGGTCATTGTATTAATTAATGAAGTATCTTTATTTACAAGTTGAGCAAGATCTTTGTCTCCTGTAGAAATGATAACCTTAATATTTTTAGCGTTAGCTTGCTTTGATAATGTTCCAATAACGTCATCAGCTTCTACAGCATCTTTTATCATTATTGGCCAACCCATAGCAGATATTGCTTTTTTAAGAGGTTCTATTTGAATTGCTAAATCCTCTGGCATTTTAGGACGATTAGCTTTGTAATCTTTATATATATCATTTCTAAAAGTTTTTCCTTTTGCATCAAATATACAAACACTATAGTCTGAAGGGTATTGTGAATGCGTTAAACGAAGCATATTTAAAACACCATAAATTACTCCGGTAGGGTGATTATCTTTATTTTTTAAATCTGGCAGCGCATGAAATGCTCTGTATAAATATGACGAACCATCAACTAGTAATAATGTTTTCATAATATTGATTTCTTAATTCAATTTTGTAATAAGCTAACTTAAAGTAAGCTTATTTTTTATTTTATCATCTACTTACTTTTGTGATTATGTCAGATTTTGATAGAATCAAGGTTATGGATTATAAATATAAAATTACTAAGTGCTTAAAGTTATTATTGTTTAGTTTTTATCTAATAATTTGGAATAACTCTTTTGCAGAAAAAACAGAGATTTTAGATGAAATAACACCCACTCCATCCACATATGAGTCAGATTATATGGATGAGCCTGATGTTGTTATAACAAAGGATGGAGAAAGCACAATTGAAGAATACCGAATGAATGGGAGACTTTATATGATAAAAGTTACTCCTGATGGGGCGCCTCCTTATTACCTTTATAAAGAAACTTTGGGTGGTTCTTGGATAACATGGCATGATATTGAAGAACCTTTAATAGTTCCTCAATGGGTAGCATTTGAATTTTAATAATTTTTTAAGAAAAAAAGGGGGGTAACCCCCTTTTTTATTTTATGGCTGTCTATACATCGATTACTTCTAATGATTTAAATAATTGGATTAAAAGATTTAATTTAGAAGAATTTATTAATTTTAAGGGTATATCTTCTGGGGTAACTAATTCTAATTATTTAATTAATATGTCAGATTCAAAATATATTTTAACTATTTTTGAACACAACAAAATTGATGAACTTCCTTTTTACGTAGATTTAATGACTTTTTTATCTAAACAAAATTTTTTATGTCCTGTACCTATTACAAATAGAGATGGTGAAGCTTTGAGTATTCTGAAAGATAAACCTGCATTGATGGTTTCCTTTTTAGAAGGTAAAGAAAGAACTTCTAGAGATTCTAAATGTAGCTATTTGGTAGGGGAATATTTAGCTAAATTACATTTAACTGCAAAAAAATTCTCAAAAATCAATAAGAACCCTAGAGATCTAAATTGGATGTCAGAAATGTTTTTGAATATTCAAAAATATTTATCTTCAGAGGATAAAAAAATAATAGAATTAGAAATTCATTATCAAAAAGAATTCAATAGAGAAGACCTACCGAGGGGGATTATTCATGGAGACCTTTTTCAAGATAATGTTCTTTTTTTAGATGATAATGTTTCTGGGATCATCGATTTTTATTACGCTTGTAATGAAATATTTATTTATGATGTAGCAATTGCAATAAACGATTGGTGTATAGATAAAGATGGAAAAATTAATAAATTAATGTTTTTAGAGTTTTTAAAAGGATATGAATCAGTAAGGACGCTTTTAAGCAAAGAATATGATTATTTAAATATAGCTTTAAGAATGGCAGCACTTAGGTTTTGGCTATCTAGATTAGGAGATTTTCATAATGCGAAAAAAGGTGAAATTACTTCTATAAAAGATCCTAATCATTTTAAAAACATTTTACTTGATCGTCAGATTATGAAGAATCATGTTAACTAAAATAAAATATTGGGTATCCAGCTGTTTCAATTTATTTAGACAGACAATTAGGCAATCTCTTTTTTTGGGAATGTTGTATTTGACCATTTTTTTATTTATGCCAATATTGCCAGCATTAAAATTTTTATCCCCAATAACAATTTTTCTATGGCCATTTATAGTCGTAATTTATATTCATTTTTATAAACAGTTTGATGAAAAAAGCAATTTTGATCTCAAATATATTATTGACTTATTAAAAGCTAAATTTAAACCCCTTTTGTCTATAGGTGGGTTTTGTTTTATTTATGCATCGATGGTTTCATTTGTTGTTTATGCAGGAGGTGGAATTAATGAGGATATAAAAAATTACGATGAACTAACTGAAAAATTTCTACCAGTTGTTATAAAGATTATTTTAATTTCAATACCTTTTTTTATGGCTACATGGTTTTCCCCTTTGCTTATTGCTTACAATAAATATGGATTTATAAAAGCAATTAAATCAAGCTTGGCAGGAACTTTAATGTTTTCAATTCCACTATTATCGAGCTATATTGTTATATCTGCTAGCTTCATTATCACTATAATTTTTATAACGTTTTTCTTTTCTACTTTATCTTTCTTAGGTCAAAATCTTATTTCATTTTTTTCGAGTTTATTTTTGTTAATTTTGCTTACAGCATATATTTCAATATTATTTATATATCAGTATGTCACTTACAAAGATATTTTTGGCTCATTAAAGATTAAATCGGAGTGAGTTTAGCAAATTCCATTGCTAACCATTTGACTCCATGCTCAGAAAATCTGATTTGAATACGTAGGTCATCTTTGCTACCTTCATAGGAAGTAACAATTCCTTGTCCAAATTTTGGATGAAGAACTGTTGAACCAATTTCAATTTCTTGTTTGGAAGAATAAGAATCGGTTTGAATCGGATTGGTCAAAATGTCCTGTTGCTTCATAGAATTAAGTCTTTTTATAAGTTGATCTGGTATTTCATCTAAAAATCGTGACGGAATATTATATCTAGTCTGACCGTGTAACATTCGAGATTGTGCTAAAGAAAGATAAAGTTTATTTTTAGCACGTGTAACAGCAACATACATCAATCTTCTTTCTTCTTCTAGGCCATCTTCAGAAAGACTTTGTTCGTGAGGACACAGTCCATCTTCGAGTCCTGTAATAAATACCACATCAAATTCTAATCCTTTTGAAGAATGAATAGTCATTAATTGTAAAGCATCATCGGTTGCTGAGGCTTGAAGTTCACCACTTTCTAAGGAAGTATAATTTAAAAATTCAACTAAATTTAATGCTTCATTTTCAATTTCAGTTGTGTCTATGAATGTAACTGCTGCTGAAACTAGTTCTTCGAGATTTGAAATTCTATCAATACCATCTTTATCTTTTAGATAGTGGTCTTTTAAACCTGATCTAGCTATAAGTGTTTCTATTGATTCTGCAATTGAATAACCCTGAATTTCATCTTCTATACTTTTAATTAGATTTACAAAAAAAGGAATACCTTTTTTTGAGTTTTCGTTTTGAGATTCAATTTCTTTTGCTGCATCCCATAAAGAATAATTATTTTTTTTAGCATCATCTTGAAGTTTTTCAATTGCTCTTGCACCTATACCTCTAGTTGGAAAGTTTACTATTCTTAAAAAGGCATTATCATCAGATTTATTTGATATTAATCTTAGGTATGCCAATGCATTTTTAATTTCAGCTCGTTCAAAGAATCTTAAACCTCCGTAGACTCTATAAGGAATATTATTTGAAACAATACTATGTTCAAGAATTCTTGACTGGGCATTACTTCTATATAAAATTGCAATTTTCTTATAATCCAAGCCTCCCCTATGAAGTATTTTAACTTCATCAAGAATAAAGTTGGCTTCATCAAAATCACTTAACCCAACATATTGTTGAATAAGCTCTCCATCGCCGGATGCAGCCCAAAGATTTTTTCCGAGTCTCACTGTATTTTTTTCTATTATAGAGTTTGCAGCATTCAAGATGTTATTGGTCGAACGATAATTTTGCTCTAATTTGATTACTTTTTTTATTTTGAAATCTTTTTCAAGGTCTTGCATATTGCCTACTCTAGCCCCTCTAAATGCATAGATAGATTGATCATCATCACCTACAGCAAAAATATAATTATTTTTACCAGCTAACAATTTAAGCCATTTATATTGAAGTAAGCTTGTATCTTGAAATTCGTCAATTAAAATATGTTTAAATTTTTCTTGGTAATGCTCTTTCAAGTTAGAATTTTTTTCTAATAGTTCATAACAGGATAAAAGAAGTTCGGGAAAATCAACAACACCTTCTTTTAAACATTGTTTTTCATACTCACTATATATTTCATTAATCTTCTTTGAATGAGCATCATAAGTTTTAGTATTTTTTGATCTTATTCCTTCATCTTTATTACTATTAATAAAGTACTGAATTTCTTTTGGAGGAAAAGTATCAGTATCAATGTTCATTATTTTCATCAGTCTTTTAATTGCCGATAATTGATCTGAACTATCTAAAATTTGAAAACCTTCAGGAAGGTTTACTTCTCTATGGTGAATTCTCAACATACGATTACATAAACCATGAAAAGTCCCTACCCACATTCCCCGCGTATGGATAGGCAGTTGATTAGTAACTCTCATTAACATTTCTTTTGCTGCTTTATTTGTAAAAGTAACTGCTAATAACCCGGTTGGGTTAGTTAGTTGATTATGAATAAGCCAAGCGATTCTTGATGTTAATACCCTAGTTTTTCCACTTCCAGCACCAGCTAAAATTAAAGCTGACTCGTTTTTTAAAGTGATCGCTTTAATTTGTTCTTCATTAAGATTTTTTAATAATTCGGGTGAATTCATTATTTCCAATGCTACAGCAAATAATTTTTATCAGCTATAAAAAAAGGCCTCCGAAGAAACCTTTTTTTAATTCAAAAAGATATTACATCATTCCGGGCATACCACCCATACCACCCATACCACCCATACCACCCATATCAGGGGCACCTGCGGGTGCTGGACCATCTTCTTTAGGTAAATCAGCTATCATACTTTCAGTGGTAAGCATTAATCCTGCAACAGAAGCAGCATTTTGAAGTGCTGAACGAGTAACTTTAGTAGGGTCTAGTACACCCATCTCAACCATATCTCCATATGTTTCATTTGCAGCATTAAAACCAAAATTACCTTTACCATCAACTACTTTATTCACAACAACAGATGGCTCAATTCCTGCATTTGAAACGATTTGACGCAATGGGTCTTCTACTGCACGGAGTACAATTTGAATACCTGCATTTTGATCAGAGTTATCACCTTTTGTTTTTGAAATTGCATCCAGGGCTCTAATAAGGGCTACACCCCCGCCTGCAACAATTCCTTCTTCTACTGCTGCTCTTGTTGAATGAAGTGCGTCTTCAACGCGTGCTTTTTTTTCTTTCATTTCAATTTCTGTTGTGGCTCCAACTTTAATTACTGCTACACCACCTGCTAGTTTTGCAACTCGTTCCTGAAGTTTTTCCTTGTCGTAGTCACTTGTTGATTCTTCTATTTGAGCTTTAATTTGCCCAATTCTAGATTTAATTGCATCTTGTTTTCCAACACCATCAATGATGATAGTATTTTCTTTACCTACTTCAATTTTTTTTGCTTGACCAAGATCTTCAAGTTTAATATTTTCAAGTGAAAGCCCTACCTCATCGGATATTACAGTTGCACCTGTTAAGATTGCAATATCTTCTAGCATTGCTTTTCTTCTATCTCCAAAGCCAGGGGCTTTTACTGCCACTGCTTTTATAATACCTCTTATATTGTTAACAACTAGAGTGGCTAAAGCTTCTCCTTCAATTTCTTCAGCAATAATGAGTAAAGGCTTACTTGCTTTAGCTACTTGTTCTAAGGTTGGGAGCAAATCCTTGATATTTGATATTTTTTTATCATGAAGCAATACATAAGGTTCTTCAAGTAATGCAATTTGTCTATCATTATTATTTATAAAGTATGGTGATAAATACCCACGATCAAATTGCATTCCTTCTACAACATCCAATTCGTTTGTGAGTCCTGATCCGTCTTCTACTGTTATTACACCTTCTTTACCTACCTTATCCATAGCGTCGGCAATAATCTGTCCTACAGAAACATCTGAGTTAGCTGAGATAGAACCAACCTGCGCTATCTCTTTTGATGTATTACACGGTTTACTTAATTTATGTAATTCATTCACTGCAGCTTCAACTGCTTTATCTACACCTCTTTTTAAATCCATTGGATTCATTCCTGCAGCAACAGATTTCATACCTTCACGAATAATTGCTTGAGCTAGAACAGTTGCAGTTGTTGTTCCGTCACCGGCATTATCAGATGTTTTAGATGCAACTTCTTTTACCATTTGAGCACCCATATTTTCAAATTTATCTTCTAATTCAATTTCTTTTGCAACAGATACTCCATCTTTTGTAATTGTTGGGGCTCCAAAGGATCGTTCTAGAACTACATTTTTACCCTTAGGTCCAAGTGTTACCTTAACTGCATTAGCTAATGTATTAACACCCTTTACCATTTTTTGACGAACATCATCGCCAAATCTTACGTCTTTAGCTGCCATTTATTTTCTCCAATTGTAAATTTAATTATTTATTCAACAATACCCATAATGTCTTCTTCTTTCATAACAAGAAGCTCTTCACCATCAACCTTAACTGACTGGCCAGCGTATTTTCCAAAAAGAACTTTGTCGCCAACTTTTACGTCTAATTTTCGGCTTGAACCATCTTCAAGAATCTTGCCGTTTCCAATAGCTTGAATTGTTCCTTGGTCAGGTTTTTCACCTTCAACGCTTTCAGGAATAACAATTCCTGATGCAGTTGTTCTATCTTCTTCAAGACGTTTTACAATTACACGATCGTGTAAAGGACGAATTTTCATTTGTAAGTTCTCCTAATAGTGTATTCTTTAAAAAGTTAAAATAATCCTGCCAGGATATTATTAGCACTCCATGACATGGAGTGCTAATAATAGGGACAAACAACCATAAATTCAAGGGTGGAAGGAAAAAATAATTCTTAAGTAATTGTTTTTAAAGAGAATGTTTAATAAAAAAGATTATAAAAAAGTGGGTCAAACTGAATTAAGAGTTTCACCAATTACACTTGGGACAATGACATTTGGCGATCAAAATAGTCAAAAAGAAGCATTTGAGCAGTTGGATTATGCTTTAGCTCAGGGTATAAATAGTTTTGATGTTGCCGAAATGTATCCAGTGCCCCCAAGACCAGAAACTTGTAATGCAACGGAAATAATTATCGGTAATTGGCTTAAAGATAAAAAAAGAGAAGAATTAGTTATATCTACTAAAATTGCTGGACCAAGGCGATCCATAGATTGGATAAGAGGTGGGCCAAAATCTTTAGATGAAAAAAATATAAATGAGGCTGTTAATAATTCATTAAAAAGAATGAAAACAGATTACGTAGATTTACTTTATTTACATTGGCCAGAGAGAAATGTACCAATGTTTGGTCAGTATAAATTTGAACCAGAAGAAGAATTTATCAATAGAAAAAAAATTCAATGGATATCAATCGAAGAACAATTGAAAAGTTTAGAACGTCTAATAAAAGAGGGAAAGGTGAGATTTATAGCTTTATCTAATGAATATCCTTGGGGTGTCATGGAATTTCTTAGGATTGCTAAAGAAAAAAAATTACCAATAATTTGTACAATTCAAAATAGTTTTAGTTTAATAAATAGAATTGTTGAACTAGGGTTAACAGAAATATTATTTCGTGAAAATTTAGGTTTCTTTTCCTACTCGCCATTAGGCTTTGGACATTTAACTGGTAAATATATTTTGGATACTAATGCTAAAGGGAGAATAAATTTATTTCCTGGATATGCACAAAGATATAATAAACCAGGTGTTGCTATTGCGGTTGAAGACTATTTAAAACTGGCACAGGAATTTAATCTCTCATTAACTCAAATGGCTTTAAGTTTTGTTTTTAGTCAATGGTTTGTTACTAGCACTATTGTTGGAGCAACTTCAATGAATCAATTAAAAGAAAATTTGTCTGCATATAAAATAGGGCTTCAAGATGATATTTTAGAAAAAATTGATTCTGTACACTTAAAAACAATGAATCCTGCACCTTAGATTATGAAAAATAAAAAATATATTGAAGAGAGTTTAAAACATATTTGGCATCCATGCTCTCAAATGAAGCATCATGAAAAAATTCCACTTATTCCAGTTAAAAATGCAAAAGGAAGTTGGCTATTTGATTTCGATGATAAAAAATATTTAGATGTTACAAGCTCGTGGTGGGTAAATCTATTTGGTCATAATAATAAAATAATTAAGCAGTATATTGTTAATCAACTTAATCAAGTCGAACACATAATGCTTGCTGGGGCGACTCATGAACCTGCTATTCAATTATCTAAAAAATTAGGGAAGCTAACAAAATTGGGTCATTGTTCTTATGGAAGTGATGGAGCAAATGCAGTTGAAATTGCATTAAAAATGAGTTCTCATTATTGGCAAAGGGTAGGACAACCAAGAAAAAATAAATTTGTTTACCTTGAAAATAGTTATCATGGTGAGACACTAGGTGCGTTATCAGTAACAGATATCCCTATATTTAGAAGGCAATATACATCTCTAATAAAACCTTATTTCTCAATTAAATCGCCAGATTCAAGATTAAAAAAAGCAAACCAAACATCTATTGAATTTATTCAAGGCAGAATAGATGCATTAAAAAAATTATTTGAAAGTAAGCATGAAGTTATTTCAAGTATTATTTTAGAACCCTTAATTCAATGTGCAACTGGTATGGGTATGTATGATTCAATTTATTTAAAAAAGGTGAGGGAATTATGCAACAAATATGATATTCATTTAATTGTTGATGAGATTGCTGTAGGTTTTGGAAGGACAGGAAAAATGTTTGCACACCAATATGAAAAAATTATTCCCGATTTTGTTTGTTTATCAAAAGGACTTACTGGCGGCTATCTTCCTCTTTCAGTTACTCTTACAAATGATACTATTTATTCAGCTTTTTACTCAGATAAATTTGCTGACGCCTTTCTTCATTCTCATAGCTATACAGGGAATCCACTTGCTTGTAGTGCAGCATTAGGAACTTTATCAATTTTTGAGACACAGAATGTCTTTAAAGATAATAAAAAAACGGCTGATCTAATTAATAAACTCATGCAAGATTATAAAAACTTACCAATAAAAAATTTAAGACATATTGGTATGATTTGGGCATTTGAAATTGATCAAAAAATTGATGTTGATAAATTTGTTGACTATTCAATATCTAAAGGAGTTCTAATAAGACCAATTAATAATACAGTTTATTTTATGCCTCCTTATTGTATTACTGAAAAAGAGGCTCAACATATGGTAAAAGTGACCTCTGATGCAATAAAGCTGGGAATATAGCTATGAAATTTCTTAGAATCTTAATTTTGTGCTTGGTACCTTTTTCTGTTTTTGCAGAACTTCCTCTTGAATATAAAAAAATTATAAAAAAATATAAATTTCCTTCTAATTCTTTTACTTTTGCTGTTAAAAATCTTACAAATACATCAGAACCTTTAATTATTTATAATGAAAAAAAATTTTTCAACTCTGCATCTTTAGTAAAAATTATTTCAACCTTTATAGCTATTGATAAATTAGGGCCCCATTTTAAGTGGAAATCAGATTTTTTATACAATGGTAAAGAAGTCGATGGCGTATTAAATGGCGATTTAATTTTTAAAGGAAGGGGTGATGCCACTTTTTCAATTGCAGATCTTGAAGATTCAATTAGAAAAATACAACGCAAAGGAATAAAAAAAATAAAAGGAAATTTGATTTTAGATTTAAGTTACTTTGCGATGAATTCCAAAGAAAAAAATTTTGATAATGACCCTATGAGAGCTTATAACGTTTTACCGCACCCTATAGTAATTCAGAGTAATACAATGAATTTTGTTTTTTCAGTAGCGAAAAATAATTTTAAAATCGAATCTAACCCTGAATTAGATAATATTGAAATTCAAAATAATGTGAAATTAACTAAAGGAAGGTGTATAGATTGGAGAAGCAAATTAGACTATAGAACCGAAAAAAAGAATTTAAAAACAATAATTATTTTTGGGGGTAAATATAGTCGAAATTGTGGCTTAAAAGAATTAGATTTATCGGCCCTAGAAGAAAATGAGTATTTTTACAGAATTTTTAAAAAATTATGGAATGCTAATGGAGGAGAATTCAATGGCAATTTAGAAGTTAGCTACATTGATCAATCCGACTCAGAACTTCTATATAGTCATATTTCTCGACCATTAAGTGAAATAGTAAGAGATATAAACAAATACAGCTTAAATCTCATGGCAAGAAATACTATGCTAACAGTTTTAGCTGAGGATACTGATTCATTGGTTTTAGAAACATCATTAAATGAATATGTTCATCAATGGTTTGAAAAAAAAGATTTAATACATAAAGGATTATTTTTTGAAAATGGTGCAGGTTTATCAAGAAAATCGTTTTTAACCTCTGAGCAGCTTTTGTTAGTGATGGAAAAGATATACCATGATCCATTGATGCCAGAGATTTTAGCTTCCTTTCCAATTTCAGGAATTGACGGTACCTTAAAGAGAAGAATGCATTATTCTTCTTTTAAAAAGTCTGCACATTTTAAAACTGGCTCAATGAGGAATGTAAATTCTATTGCAGGATTTTTACTGGATAAAAATAAAAATATGAAAATTTTTATTTTTATTATTAATGATGAAAAGGCTAAGGAATCTCAAAATTTCCAAGAAGCCCTAATTTCAGAAGCTTTTAAATAAATAAGGTGTTTATTATGTATAAAAAAATAAGTTTAATAATAATTTTAGTGATGTACTTTACAAACAGTTTTGCGATTGAAATTACAACAGGAGATAAAAATAAGATGGATGAAAAAATACAAGAACTAATTATTGATGATATTAAAGTTGGCAAAGGTAGGTCGGCAGAAAAAGGACTGACTATTTCCGTTCACTACACAGGTTGGATTTTTGATGCTTCAAAGGGTGATAAAAAAGGTAATAAGTTTGATAGCTCCCTTGATCGAAGAGAGCCATTTACATTTGTACTTGGTATTGGTCAGGTAATCAAAGGTTGGGATGAAGGCTTTGATGGAATGAAAATTGGTGGACAAAGAATTATTTCAATTCCATCTGATATGGGTTATGGAAGCAGAGGTGCTGGAAATGTAATTCCCCCTAATGCTGACTTAATATTTGAAGTCGAATTACTCGAGATTTTGTAAGTTGAAAGCAACTGTAAAGTGGTTAGATGGAGTGAGTTTTGAGGGCACTTCTGAATCAGGACATTCTGTTGTTATGGATGGCCCTTCTGAATCTGGTGGTAAAAATCTTGGTATGAGACCAATGGAAACATTACTGCTAGGACTGGGTGGTTGCACCTCTTACGATGTCGTTACTATTTTAAAAAAATCACGCCAAGATGTTAAAAATTGTAAAGCTGAGATTACTGCTCAACGTGCAGACAACATCCCAAAAGTTTTCACTAAAATACATATTCATTTTATTATTGAGGGGAGTAATTTAGATGCAGTAGCAGTTGAAAGAGCAATAAATCTTTCAGCTACTAAATATTGCTCAGCTTCAATTATGCTTGAACAATCAGTTGTTATATCTAATGATTTTGAGATCATAGAAGAGTAAATATCATTGTAAATTAGTAATTTACACCTAAAATGTCATATTTTTCCCACATTGTTGTATAAAAACAACATTAATATAATATCAATATAATCAATAACTTAATAAAGTATTGCCATTCTTTAATGCAAATATAAATCTAAATAAGAATAATTCTCATTTACATTAACCCATTAATTCTTTAAAATTCTTTTAACGGCACAATAATCGTGCATTTTATTAATTTTAAGGAAACATTTAAAGTGAATATTAAAAAATCTATAAAAGGTTTAATTGCTTTAGCTTTAGCTGGATCATTTTCAGCTACAACTTTTGCTGCTCCAAGTAATGCAGAAATATTCGATATGATGCAGGAAATGAAGCAGGAATTAAAAGCACTTAAAGCTGAAAATGATGCGCTTAAGGGAACAGTTGAAGATGTTGCTGTATCAACTGATGAGGCAATTAAGGCGCAAATTAAATTAGCTAACAAAAAGCATTGGGGTGGTTATGGCGAACTCCATTACAACAATTATGAGGGGGATGGTCCTGGGGTAGCCGATAAAGATGCAATTGATTTTCATCGATTTGTTTTATTCTTTGGTTATGAATTCCGTGACGATTTAAGATTCTTTTCAGAATTTGAATTAGAGCACAGTCTTGCAGGGGAAGGTAAACCTGGTGAAGTTGAGCTTGAACAAGCTTATATTCAATATGATATTAACGAAACAACTCAAATTACCAGTGGTTTATTTTTAATGCCAGTTGGTATTTTAAATGAGACCCACGAACCAGATACTTTCTATGGGGTGGAGCGTAATACTGTAGAAAAAAATATTATTCCATCAACATGGTGGGAAGCTGGTGTGATGGTGACTAAAGAAGTAAGACCTGGTCTTACAATGGATGTAGCTATACATAGTGGACTTGAAGCAACAGATGCCAGCTCATATAAACCAAGAGATGGCCGTCAAAAAGTTGCAAGTGCAGACGCATCAAGTCTTGCTGGAACAGCTAGAATTAAATATACAGCACTACCAGGACTTACATTAGCCGGATCACTATTTATGCAAACTGATTACTGTCAAGGTCAACAGGTTGGTTGTGGATCAGCAAATTTAGTTGAAACTCATGCTATCTACCAGAAAGATAAATTCAACTTAAGAGCATTATATGCACGTTGGGATATAGACGGAACTGACGTTGAAACAGATGGTGCTGATAAGCAAAATGGTTGGTATGTAGAGCCTTCATGGAGGTTTAATGATAAGTGGGGTGCATTTGCTCGCTATGAAACATATGACAACAATGACGGTGGTTCGACAGATACTGAAGTTGATCAAAGAAGTATCGGGTTTAATTACTGGATAGATCCAACTGTGGTAGCTAAATTTGATTACGTTGACCAAGAAAAAACAAATGATGGTGGTCAAGACGGAATTAATATCGGTTTAGGCTACTCATTTTAATATATTGGGCTTGATTGAACCAACAGAGTTCATTCGGGTCCGAAAGATATGTTAAATATAAAGAAATATTCACTTTTAATAATTGCGACGCTGTCACTTTTGACAGTGTCGTCTTTATTTGCCCGTGGTGTATATCAAACAAATGAAGATTTCTTGTCCGAAGTTTTTTCAAAGAAACCCCCAGAAAATAGCAGCATTATGTTGGGTGGTGATGTCAGAAAGAGAGTCTCTTCTTTATTAGGCCATCCTTATGGCGGCTTGATAATTAAGTATTGGGAAAAAGATGGAAGAACAGCATGGATTCTTAAAGAAATTGGAAAAACCGAGCCAATCACTTTTGGTATCGTTATAAACGAAAATAAGATTGAAAAAATAAAAGTATTAGAATTCAGAGAAAGTCGAGGGTGGGAGGTCAAATACCCGGCCTTTACGAAACAATTCAATGGTGTAGGATTAGAAGGTAATAAACTGAATAAAAAAATTGATGGAGTCTCTGGCGCAACTTTGTCTTACTGGGCTATGACAGGTGTCTCAAGAGTAGCATTATTTCTTCATCAACACCTCAATAGCAAATCAAAGTAAAATCTTAAGTTTGAGTTTAAGAGAAATTAGCTTATGGAACAAGTTCGCGTATCGAAGATACTCTCTGAACTAGGTTTTTGTTCGAGACGAGAAGCTGATCAATATATTGAGCAAGGATTAGTTTTACTTGATGGCAAAGTTGTTGATCAACTGGGCACTAAAGCTTTTCGAAATCAAAAGGTAGAACTTTTAAAAAAAGCTATCAAAAAACAATCACGTAAAGAAACAATAATTTTAAATAAACCTGTAGGATATATTTCCCACTTAGATGATAGAAAAGAATTTAAACCAGCATCAAGCCTAATTAATTGCGAAAATTATCACAATGATTCTTCAAAACAAAATTCCTCCTTTAATAAAGATGGATTGGCACCTGCTGGAAGATTAGATATTGATTCGTCTGGGATGCTTATACTGACGAAAGATGGTCGTATAGCAAAAAAAATTATCGGTGAGAAAAGTCTTTCTATTGAAAAAGAATATTTAGTTAGGGTGGAAGGTAATTTAACAGATAAGGGTCTAAAATTGTTAAATCATGGATTAATCTTAGATGGGTATCAACTTAAACCGGCTAAAGTAATTTGGCAAAATAATGACCAGCTTAATTTTGTTTTAATCGAAGGCAGAAATAGGCAGATAAGAAAAATGTGTGAATTAGTTGGATTAAAAGTCATTGGTTTAAAAAGAGTACGAATTGGAAATATTTTATTAAATGATTTACCAGAGGGTAAATGGCGATTTTTATCGGATAAAGAATCATTTTAACCAAAGTATAAACAAACTTGATAAACTATTTAAATATGCTAAAAAAAATTATTTGGGTTTTGTTTTTGTCAACAATCTTTTCTTCGGCAACAGGCCAAACATTTAAAGAGTTTACTTCGGGTAATTATTTTGCTCCAATTGATGAAAAATATTTACAATTAACTGCTAAATGTAGAAAAGTTTATGATGAGAAAGATAGGAAAAAGTATTTTGAAATACTTTTTTTTAATCAAGAAAAAAATATTTTTGATATGAATAAGCATTATAAAACATATCTTCAAGGGCGAAAAAAACTTAAACCACCAGTATTTTCTTTTACAGTGAGAAACTGGTTTCAGACGATTGCGATTGAAAGTGGTAAATATAATTTTATAACTACCACTGATCAGAATACTTTGAGAAGAAACGAAGTGATACCTAAAGATTTGTCGAAGGCTATTTTAAATTCAGGACAATTTAATATTTATTTTCATTTTCTAAATGACAACACAAAAAGTATAGGAAGATTTAAAGTTTCAAATAATAAAGTTCTGATTGATTGTTTTGAGTAAAATATTGTTGATTCATTCACTTTGACGTAATTTTGATTTAATACTAAAAAAATCGATTTTGTTGTGAAATTGTTGGTTTATTATGGTATTTTATTAGTATTACAGTATTAAAAATTACATTTATTCTTTGAAAAAAACTGTTTACTAAGCACCAAAATTTTTATTTAATTTGAGGAGATTGTATAGATGAAGAACTTTAGAAATCAAAAAGGTTTTACTTTGATCGAGTTACTTGTGGTTATAGCGATCATTGGTATTTTATCCGCAGTTGGTATTCCTGCTTATCAAGGTTTCCAACAAAAAGCTAAATATAATTCAGCTAAAGCAAATTTTACAAATGCAAAAGCATTTATTATGGCTGAAATTTCAAAATGTAATGGTAATGACAATACACTATCTTTTGTGGATGCATTGAATGATGAATACACAATGGATGTGGCGTGTCCTGTTGGAAGTGCAACAGGTGGCCGAGATGCTGCACTTGGTTATTTTAGACAAATTCTGTGGGATAAATTTAAAAATCCTTACAATCCGAAAAAAGGTGTGATTATTGATGCGGAGAATATTGGTTCTGCTAAAACAGCAACAACCATAGCTACTATTACTCCAGAGCATCTTGGGTTTATGGCACTTACAGAGGGTAAATCAGGTATAACTATGAGGCTAACAATTAACATTGGTACTCAAACAGGAACTGGTGAGAACGAATTACTTTCACAGGAAATCGGTATTAACGAGTAGTTTAAATACTTAGATTTTTTAATTTAATACTTTATGTGAGGTAAGAAAATGTTGTGGCCATTGATTCTTCAGTTAGCTGAAAAAACTAAACTCTCTGATATTCATATTCATTCTGATGCACCTATCGCTTACAGAGAGTTTGGTGATATGGTGCAATTAGAAGATCATGTTGTTGAAGAATCCCATATTAGGGATTTCCTCCAAGAGGTTTTAGATGATGATGAATTTGCTCATTTTATAGAGCATAAAGATCATGATTTTGCCATCGAAAAAGATGGTAAAAGATTCAGAGTTAATGCATTTCAAGAGACTATTAAGTTTGCTTTAATTCTCAGGAGAATTGAATCAGATCTTCCGAAATTTGATGATCTAGGCCTCCCTGCTTACATTAGAACAATTCCTACTTTAGATACAGGGCTTGTTTTAGTTACTGGAGAAACGGGATCAGGAAAAAGTACTACATTAGCTGCCTTAATTGATGTAATAAATGCTACAAAAAAAGGCCACATAATCACTATTGAGGATCCAATAGAATTTCAACATAATTCTAAAGAAAGTGTAATGACCCAACGTGAAGTAGGTCGTGATACTAAAAGTTTTGCCAATGCGCTAAGAGCTGCACTTCGAGAAGATCCAGATGTGATTTTAGTGGGTGAATTAAGAGATGTTGAAACGATAGGGTTAGCATTAACTGCTGCAGAAACAGGCCATTTAGTTTTTGGAACACTTCACTCTAATAGTGCGCCATCAACAATCAATCGAATTATAGATGTATTTCCTCCAGAACAACAAGGACAAGTCCAATCACAACTAGCTTCATCATTACGGTGTGTGCTTACACAGAGACTTCTTAAGACAATAGACAAACCCGGTCGAGTTGCCGCATTTGAATTGATGATATGTAATACAGCTATTCAAAGCTTAATCAGAGAAAATAAAATTTTCCAAATCAGTAACACGATGCAAATGGGTAAAGCGGAAGGACAAATGTTGATGGAAAATTCACTAAAGGATCTTATTTCACAAAAAAGGATAGATCCATCGGATGCAGAATAAATCAATTTTTTTCAAATTTTCGGTTGCAGCATATAAAGGGTTTACTTTAATTGAGCTGTTAGTTGTTATTGCAATCATTGGTATTTTAGCAGCAGTTGGTATACCTGCTTATCAGGGTTATGTAGAAGACGCAAGAGATAAAGAAGCTCAAAATCATTTGCAATCAATTGCTTTGCAACAAAAAACTTTTTATTCAGAAAATTTTTTCTACTTTACTAACGCCGCAACAGATGGTGACCAATCTGCAAACATTAATTCAGGATTATTTGAGTCAACTTCAGGCCCATTACCAACAACAGGAAGTTTTTATAATTTTTGGATTGAAAATACCAGTGGTAAAGAAGCAGCACTAGCAAATTCATTTGATGCAGTTGCTCAGGTTAAAGGTGATCCTATTAAAACCTTTACCATAAATCAAGATTTGGTAAAAACTAAAGTTGGGTCCGATGGAGAAGCAGCTGACGGCTGGTAAGTATATTTTTCATAAATTATCTCATCATGAGTATTTATATTATTTCCACTCTAATAATAGGATTAATTTTCGGAAGTTTTTTTAATGTTGTCATCTATAGAGTACCCCTTTTTTTAGAGGCAAAACTAAAAAGGGAAAAAAACTATTCACTTGTTAAATATTTATCATGGCCAGCTTCTTTCTGTCCTAATTGTAAAAAGAAAATTGCTTGGTTTGATAATATTCCAATTTTTTCCTGGATATTATTAAATGGAAAATGTCGCAACTGTAAAGAGCCAATAAAAACTCGTTATGCAGTTGTGGAATTATTATCTGCACTAATATTTAGTTATAGCTATTTTAAATTTGGTTTTAGTTTTGATACAATTTTTTGGATAGGATTGTTTTCAATTTTAGTTATTTTATTTTTTATCGATGCTGAAACATTCTTTTTACCCGATTTCTTTACAATCCCTTTAATTTTATTATGCTTTATAGGAAGTTATTTAGGTATTACTAATGTAATTTTAATTGATTCTGTGATTGGCGCTATTTCAGGGTTCCTAGTTTTATTTCTTGTTAATTTTTTCTATAAAGCATTCAGAAAGGTTGATGGGTTTGGTGGAGGCGATTTTAAATTATTAGCTGGCCTAGGTGCATGGTTTGGCTGGCTAAGTTTACCAATTATTATAGGCATGTCATCAATTTTTGGATTATTATATGTTTTGATAATGACTTTAATTAAACAAAAAAAAGTTCAGCTAAATACTGTGCTTCCCTTCGGCCCATTTCTAATTTTATCGTCATTGTTTGTATATGTTAATTCGTATATATTTAAATTTTTTTAGGAAATATTTAATTATGAAAAATAAAATATTTATTGGATATATTTTTTTACTATTTTCATTTTTTGTTTCAACTCCGATTTATGCAAAGACAGAACTTGAGTCTCTCTGTGAAACTTCTATGGCACATGTTTCTGTGCTGCAAAGTAATACCAAAAATATATTTAAAATAAAAAGAGAAATCAATAAAGAATATAAAGGTGTTAAGTTAAAAAGATTTTTAAAAAATGAATGGCTCCCTGAAATAAGAGAAAATAAAGCATTTACTCCAAATAATTTTTATGCCAAAAAAAATGAATATATAAGAAAATGTGTTCAATCTATGCGTGCTAAAAAATGATCGGAATTAAAGACAATTTATTTTTTTATAAATTATTAAACAGGCAAAAAGGATTTAGCCTTTTAGAGTTGCTAGTAGTAATTGGTATTCTTGCTGTTACTAGCGGTTTTATCTATCCACAAATTGGCAAATGGAAAATCAAGAGAAATATCGAAAAAGATTTTCAAGTAATAGTATCAACTATTGATTATTTAAAGACTCGATCAAGAACGCTGAATGGTACAGGTATATTATATTCTACAAATAGTGGAGGTGGACTAACTACTATGACTTATAAAGTTTCATCACAAAGAAATGACGGGCCTGGTGCGGGAGATGAATGGACCGTTCATCCTAATTTTAATGCGAATGTTGTTGAAGAAACACAAGGAAATTCTTTTCTTACAGGTAATGTTAATGTTACTTTCAATAACGAGCAAACGATATTTAATGCTTCTGGTAATGCAGGAAATGTACTTGATGGAGCTGCACTTGAGATAGAGGTTAATTTTAAGGTTGATGATGTAGTAGATTATCAAAATTATAATGCCTATAAAATTAGAGTTAATACAGCTACAGCATTTGTAGAAAAGTTTAAATATAATTTGTTGGAGGAGGCGTTTGTTCCACTTAACTGAATTAAATAAAAATAATATACAAGGATTTACCCTAATTGAAGCTATTGTGTCACTTGCACTTTTTGCTGTAGCTTTTTCAGGCCTCTATCTATTTTTTGGAATGGCAACAGTAGCAAATAACAATACTGAAAAGAGAATGTATTTAAATCTTTTATCTAATCATATTATCGAATCAATTGCAGCAGAATCTACCAGAACTAATTCGGATACTTTAAATCCTTTTACAACTCCATCTCAATATAGTGCTGATTTAAGAGATTGTACTGCTTTTGATACTTCAGATATTAGAAAAACATGGTGTGATACGCTTACTACTCAAGTTGGCCCATTTAAGTCATTAACAGGTGAAGAAAGAATAATTGAACTTGAAAGGGATGGTGCAAATTTGATTGTAAACGTGATTTTCGCTGTCGACGGTGGAAGCGGTAGTGATAAATTAGTCAGTACTTTTTTTACAAGAAAAATTAGACCTTAAAATAGCATGAAAACAATTTTTAAAAATGATCAAGAAACAAATAATCAAGGATATACTTTAGTTGAGTTATTAGTAGCTCTTGCTGTTTCAGCAATCGTTGTTGGAGGCACATTAGCAGGGTATACAGTTTTCTCTAAGCAATATGATGTGTTAAATAAAAAAATTGAAATGGATAGAGATGTTTTAAAAGTTATTGATCTTATTCAATCTGATGTGGCAATGGCAGGTTACAAATTCTATAGGTCAGATATAACTTTTAATCCAAGCCAGTCGATTACTTTAACAAGTTCGACAGATTTATTACTATTATTTGATGATTATGATAGATCAGGAACTTTGTACCGTTCTTTGATTAGATATTCTTTAGGCCCAGGTTATCCAGGAGCCACGGCAAGCGATACAAAATTTCGTTTGTTTCGAGATTGGCGCAGATGTAATACCCCAGAGACTGGATGTGATTTAGCTTCATCAACTTCAGAATATAGCGCTGGTGGACAGGGAGAAATTATTTTAGATAAGATTAAAACATTGTCTGTCTCTACTTTACATAATAAGCAAGTAGGTACGTTTGTAAATGAACCACAACTAGTAAAATTTATACTTAATGTTACAGCTTCAAAAAAAGGTCAAGATGAGTCGGAATTCATTACTAAAACTTATAATTTTATTGCGAGGGCAAGAAATGTTTCGATGCTTCCTTGATAAAAAAATAAAATTGCAAAGTCAGTCTGGAATGACATTGGTGATTACTTTGTTATTAATGCTTGTTCTGACCCTAATGGCCTCTGCGATTACATATGTTGTGAATAGTCATTCGGATTTGACGAGTTCTGTAACACAAAAACCCCTTGCCATGGATGTTGCTGATACTTGTGTAGATCTTGCTGTGGAATGGATTCAAACATCAGATGGTAAAACATGGTTAGGAGCTACGGAAGTTGCTGGAGCTACTGAAGACAACGATTATTATGGTGTCGGTGCCAATCAAGATCTTGCGGCAGTAAGCCAACCACTCAACAAGAAAACATTAATGGCTGATACTGCAAAATCAACTGGTGATACAAGATCCGATAAGTTTAAAAACCGAGTAACAAAAGCTGCTTGTACTTCTGTTCAAGTTAAAGTAGTCAAAAAAACATCTGCTGAAGCAGGGGAAACTGGTGTTGGATCAGAAGCAGGCACTGATGCAGACTATGATTCAGTAGCATCCTCAATGTCATCAACTTACACTATTGAAATTGTTTCTGAAGGAATTTTTGATACCACTACAAATGCTGATGGGACTGAAATTGATCAAACAAAATGGACTCAAAATTCAAGTAATGCCAAGATTGAGGTAGTATTAACTTATCAACTATAGACAACTTTTTTATTCAATAATAGTATACGATAAATGAAATATATAATTTTTATAGCAATTTTTCTTTCTAGCCAATTGGCGATAGCTACTTGGCCTGCAGGTCATGTTATTTATAATTCAACCACCGCTGCGAATCAAAAAATTTCACTAGGCATTCTTCCCGAAGGCCATATGGGGAGTTCTGTGAATAATATTGCAACAAATGCTGATTACACTGGGATAGCTTATAAGATGAGTGGTTCGTGGAAGGATGCTACAACGCCTGGTTGTTTATGTGAGGGCTGGGGTGGTGGAGCTAGAGATCAATTTGGTCGAGAATTTCATGGCGAAGCGGATGAGGCTATAGTTTGGCCAGGTGGAGTTAATAATTTAGAGGTTAAAAGTTTTGTGGTTGATGAAACCAGTATGGAATCAATTGTCTGGATAGATGATCCATCAGGAAATCCAGCTATGGAGGTAAAGCATGTGTTTGGCCCATCTACGCTCCGACCAGATGAATTATTTGAGGCAGTGGTTACCATAACTAATATTTCAAGTAATACCTTAACAGATGTTAGATACAATCGAACTATGGATTGGGATATCCCACCTACCGAATTCAGCGAGATAGTAACTATTGTAGGTGCGGCAGATTCAGCATCACAAGCAACTAAACCAAGAGTTCATAGATCAGGTAATAATGGCTTTAGGAACCCCAATGTATTTGCTGGGAATTACACAAGAAGCATGAGCGAGAATGAAGATAAGGAACGCTTCGGCCCAAGAGATCATGGTTTTACTGCTACATTTGAATTTGATGATTTATTATGTGGTGAGGCCCATTCCTTTAAAATTTATTATGGGGCAGCTGAGACTAGAGCCCTCATGTTGGAAGCTTTAGCTGAAGAAGGCGTATCTATTTATTCACTTGGGGAACCAAATAATAGCAGGACATCATCTGTAGTGACTTATGCTTTTGGTTTTAAAGGGGTGAGTGGAACTGCATTAGCCCCAACACTGCCAGAAAAAATTGCTATATTACCAGGTGGTGTTGATACTGATGAAACTAAGGTGCAAACATATGCTAGTCCAGTTATTGCTGATGGCTATGCTTATCAAGCTATCTTTAAGTTTAGAAAAGATCACCAATGGGAAGGAGATATTCTAAGGTATGAGCTGGATGATGATGGTAACTTTAAAGACACAACAACTTTTCCTCCAGTCTCAGCTGCAACAAAATTAGAAGCAAGGCTCCCCGCTACAGCTCCTTCGACAAATGCATCCTCTAGAACTTTA
>CERV01131325.1_pt1 | contig 37556 bp, 35 predicted proteins | sample 530871 | NCBI WGS metagenome assembly CERV01 (sample SAMEA2621045, study PRJEB7988) | marine metagenome | biome: marine biome (ENVO:00000447); feature: deep chlorophyll maximum layer (ENVO:xxxxxxxx); material: "saline water (ENVO:00002010), including plankton (ENVO:xxxxxxxx)" | depth 50 m
AGGATTATGTCGAACACTCAAACCCTCATTTCTAAAACTTCTATTGATTTCAAAAACACGATCGAAACCTCCGACTACTAATCTTTTCAAATAAAGTTCAGGAGCAATTCGCAAAAACATTTCCATATCTAATGAATTATGGTGTGTTTTAAATGGCTTGGCTGCTGCCCCTCCGGGTATTGGATGGAGCATTGGTGTTTCTACCTCTAGAAATTTATTAGAATGCATGTAGTTTCGAATTTCTGTGATAATTTCACTTCGTTTCAAGAAAGTATTTTTCGTATCTTCATTAACAATTAAATCTACATATCTTTGTCGATATTTAATTTCTTGATCAGTTAAACCATGAAATTTTTCTGGCAAAGGTCGTAATGACTTTGTTAGTAAAATAATTTCAGTTACTTCAACACTGAGCTCATTTGTGTTTGTTTTGAATAATTTTCCTTTTGCTCCAATAATATCTCCAAGATCCCATCTTTTAAAATCTGCATATAATTCAGGCTCTTTTTCAGAATTAATCAAATCTCTTGCCACATAAAGCTGAATTCTTCCAGTTGTATCCTGAATGGTTGCAAAACTTGCTTTACCCATTACGCGTTTGAGAACCATGCGGCCGGCTACAAAAACATTTATATTTTTTTTTGCAAGGGTCTCTTTATCATCCTTATCATATTGACTATGTAAATCATTCGCATATGAATCAGGCGAAAAATTATTTGGGAAAGCTACTTTTTTTTCACGAATTTCTTTTAGCTTACTTCTTCTCTCCAAAATAATTGAATTTTCATCTTGCTGAATTGATTCTTTTTTATCTGTCAATTTATACCCCTTGTTTTAAACTTTCACTAATAAAAGGATCCAGATCGCCATCCAAAACCCCTTGAGTATTTCCTATTTCGACTGATGTTCTTAAATCCTTAATTCGAGACTGATCCAAAACATAACTCCTAATTTGATGGCCCCAGCCAATATCAGTTTTTGCATCCTCTACTGCTTGCTTCTCTTCATTTCTTTTATTTAATTCCAATGAATATAATTGCGCTTTAAGCATATTCATTGCTTCAGTTTTATTTCTATGTTGCGACCGATCATTTTGACATTGAACAACAGTATTTGTCGGAACATGTGTAATTCTAACAGCAGAATCTGTTTTATTAATATGTTGCCCCCCTGCCCCAGAAGCCCTGTAAGTATCAATTCTTAAATCGGAGGGATTAATGTCAATCTCAATTGATTCATCTATCTCTGGATAGACATTTACCCCAGCAAATGATGTATGTCTTCGACTTCCGGAATCAAAAGGTGATTTTCTTACCAAACGATGGATTCCAGTTTCAGTCCTAAAGTATCCAAATGCATACTCTCCTAACACTTTTAGTGTCGCCCCTTTTATTCCTGCTACCTCACCTTCCGATAATTCCATAACTTCAACTTTAAAATTTTTTCTTTCTGCATATCGAATATACATTCTTAGTAACATATTTGCCCAATCTTGAGCTTCCGTGCCTCCACTCCCTGATTGAAAATCAATAAAACAATTATTGGAATCCATAGGATTAGAAAACATTCTCTTAAACTCAATATCGTCAACTTTTTTTTCAAGTTTATCTATATCTTCCTGAATAGTTTTAAGTGTAGCCGAATCACCCTCAATCGAAACTAAATCGAAAAGTTCTTGATTATCTCTTAAGTGATTTTTTAAATAATTTGCATCAGCAACTATAGTTTCAAGCATCCTTTTTTCTTTGCCAATTTTTTGACTTAAAGCTCGATCAGTCCATGTTGCTGGATCTTCTTGTTGCTTCGATAATAATTCTATTTGATTTATCTTGTTATCGAGATCAAAGATACCCCCGTAAAGCATCAAATTTTTTATTAACTGATGCAATGTGTTGTTTTAAAATGCCAATCTCTTCTTGATCCATATTTAATTTTTACCTTTAAAACCATAAAAAATTATTATTATTATAGCTCCGAATAGCTTTAAATTACATAATCAAAAATATGTCATAAATTTGTCATAAAACTTATTTAATCTTATAAAAAGTTAGTTTACTTAATTACTTAAAATATAAAGGAGCCTTAATCAAATGAAAGAATTCAAAATTAGTAAATTTGGAATGACTGGGTTAGTTGCAAGTGCATTATTTATATCAACCCCAGCAATAAGCGCAGTTGACATTGTAAAAATTGATGGGTCAAGCACTGTTTATCCAATTACAGAAGCTGTTGCTGAAGAATTTCAAATTGAAACTGGGATTAAAGTAACAGTTGGGGTTTCAGGAACTGGTGGTGGCTTTAAAAAATTCTGTCGAGGGGATACAGTTATTTCAAATGCATCACGACCAATAAAAGCAAATGAAATTAAAAAATGTAAAGCAGCAGGAATTGAGTTTATAGAAATCCCTGTAGCATTTGATGCGTTAACTGTAGTAACTAATAAAAAAAATGATTGGGCAAAAGACATGACCCCAGCAGAGCTTAAAAAAGCATGGGAGCCAGCAGCCCAAGGAAAAATTATGAAATGGAGTCAGGTTAGAGATGGATGGCCAGATACTCCTTTAAAGCTTTATGGGCCTGGTGCAGACTCAGGAACTTTTGACTATTTCACTGAAGCAATTGTTGAAGAATCTAAAGCAATCAGAGGTGATTTTACAGCTTCAGAAGATGACAATGTTTTAGTACAAGGTATCTCTGGGGATAAAGGTGGTATGGGTTACTTTGGTTTAGCATATTATGTTGAGAATAAAAATAGATTAAAACCAGTTGCAGTTCAAAACAGTGATGGTAAGTTTATTTTTCCTTCATTAAAAACTGTAATGGATGGCTCATATAATCCACTTGCCAGACCTTTATTTATATATTTAAATGCTTCAAAAGCGGCATCTGATCCAAATGTTAAAAAATTTATCGATTTTTATTTAAAGCATGCTGCAGCTTTATCTGAAGAAGTTGGTTACATTCCATTTAGTAAAAAAGAATATGCTGCGATTACTAGTCATTACAAAACATTAAAAACTGGAACTGCATTTAAAAAACACAGTATTGGTTTGTCAGTGCAACAAATGCTTGATTTGGCTGCAGCAAATCAATGAAGAAATTAGTAACAAAAAAAGCAGTGTTTACACTGCTTTTTTTGCTAAAAAATCATTTGTAATTTATAGATTTGCACGTATCATTTGAAGTATTTATTTTATGACAAATATGACAGCCAACTTAAATGAATTCCGAAGCAAATAAAATTATTAGTCCAAGATTAGCCAAAAATATTCGAAGAAATTTTATCGAAAGGTTCATAGAATTTGGTTTGTTATGCTCAGGAATTATTGCAATATTTATAACTTTAGCAATTATTTACGTTCTTGTATCAGAAGCAATTCCATTCTTTCAACATGTCAGTATTATAGAATTTTTAACTGATACTGTATGGACTCCTAACTATTCTATTAAACATTACGGAATATTACCTTTAATATCAGGAACCCTAACAACAACTGGAATAGCTTTAATTGTTGCAGTGCCACTCGGAACAATTACAGCAATCTATTTATCTGAATTTGCTTCGCACAAAGTAAGAGAGATAATTAAACCGATCTTAGAGTTGCTAGTTGGTGTTCCAACTGTTGTGTTTGGTTATTTTGCATTAATGTTAGTAACGCCTATGCTACAAAAAATATATCCAGATCTTACAACATTCAATATGTTAGGGCCTGGAATTGTTATGGGAATAATGATTGTGCCATACATTGCTTCTGTAGCAGAGGATTCAATGCGAGCTGTTCCAATGTCAATGAGAGAGGGTGCTTATGCAATGGGGGCTACACGTTTTCAAACTGCAATAAGAGTGATAACTCCTGCTGCAATTTCTGGGATTGTTGCTGCCTATATTTTAGCAATCAGCCGTGCCGTTGGTGAAACTATGATTGTGGCAATCGCAGCCGGACAACAACCAAATTTCACATTCAATCCAGTTGAAAGTGCTGCAACAATTACAGCTTACATAGTCTCAGTTGCGCTAGGAGATTTAGAACATGGTGGTATCGGTTTTCAAAGTATTTTTGCTGCAGGATTAACTTTACTAATCATGACCCTATTAATTAATATATTAGGTCACGTAGTTCGTAAAAAATATGCGGAGAGATATTGATAAAATGGCTCAATCAAATAAACCTGCTTTAAATAAAAATTTAGATGCAATTCGTAAAATGATTATCAATCATAAAAGATATGATTTTGCATTTGCTGGTTTAGGGATGATTGTAATTGCTTCTCTAACAATTACATTATTAGTTTTATTTCTTGACTTAGTAATTGATGGCTATCCAAAATTCAATCTAGATTTTTTCTCCAATTTTCCATCTAGACGTGCAGCCAGGGCAGGAATTTTATCAGCCTGGATTGGTTCATCCCTAGTCCTTTTAGTTACATTTTTTGTTGCAGTTCCTTTAGGAATTGCATCGGGTATTTATCTTGAGGAATATGCTAAAAAAAATTGGTTTTCAGATTTAATAGAAATTAATGTTTCAAATCTAGCTGGGGTGCCTTCAATAATATATGGTTTACTAGCATTAGGGTTATTTGTTTATAGCTTTGGTTTAGGTCAAAGTATCTTAACTGCAGGTCTTACTCTCGCTCTTCTTATGCTACCTATTGTTATTGTTTCAACGAGAGAAGCTATTAGAGCAATACCTGTTCATATTCGTGAAGCAGCTTATGCTGTCGGTGCAACAAAATGGCAAGTTTGTCATAATCATGTCATCCAATATTCATATGGAGGAATTTTAACTGGGGTAATTATTGGTATGGCTAGAGCAATTGGTGAAACAGCGCCCGTTATAACTATTGGTGCCCTAACGTTTATTGCATTTTTACCACCTAGCCCTATTGGTTTAGAGCCTCCATTTATAAACTTTGATTGGTTAGAGGCAGGTTTTACCGTGCTTCCAATTCAAATGTTTAATTGGATTTCAAGGCCACAACATGCTTTCCATATTAATGCTGCAGCTACTGGAGCAGTCATAATAGTACTTACGCTTTTAATGAATGGGTTAGCTATAAAACTTAGATACAATATTAGGAAAAAAATTAAATGGTAAAAAAACATAACGAAATAATTAAAGCTGAATCTAAGAATCTAAATTTCTATTATGCGGATGGTACCCAAGCATTGAAAAATGTTAGCTTACCTGTATATGAAAATAAAATTACTGCACTCATTGGTCCCTCAGGATGCGGAAAATCTACATTCCTGAGATCTTTTAATAGAATGCATGATCTTTATCCTGGAAATAGATATGAAGGTCAAATTATCTTACAACCGGACAATACCAATATACTCGAGGCTGGAGTTGACCCAATTGAAGTAAGAATGAGAATTAGCATGGTTTTTCAAAAGCCTAACCCATTCCCAAAATCTATATTTGAAAATGTAGCCTATGGACTTCGAGTTAGAGGTGAATCAAATAAAAGAAGATTAGACGAAAAAGTCGAAGAAGCCTTAAAGGGTGCATCATTATGGAATGAAGTTAAAGATCGTTTACAAGATTTAGCTTTTAATCTTTCAGGCGGACAGCAACAAAGACTTTGCATAGCTAGAGCTTTGGCAACTGAACCTGAAATCATGTTATTTGATGAGCCAACCTCAGCTTTAGACCCAGTTGCTACAATGAATATTGAAGAATTAATGTCGGAATTAAAAGAAAAACTATCAATATTGATTGTGACTCATAATATGCAACAAGCTGCGAGAATTTCAGATTTTACTGCCTATATGTATCTTGGAGAATTAATTGAACATGATACAACCAATCAAATATTTACTAATCCATCAAAAAAAGAAACGGAAGACTACATAACTGGCAAGTTTGGGTAAGAAAGTTAAAATTTCAATTTTGTAGTAAGAAAATTTGCAGCCATAGTTGCTTTCTCTTTATCTGGCCCTTCAGTCATCACTCTTATAAGAGGCTGTGTGCCTGATTCACGAATTAAAATTCGTCCTTTATTTTCCATTATTAATTTAGCTTGTTCAATGGCTTCATTTATTTCTTTGGATTTCAAATCTATTTTTTTGGTAAGTGGAATATTTATCAAAATTTGTGGGTACATAGGAATTACTTTTAATGCTTTTTCAATAGTTGTTTTATGTTCTACAATTGAATTTAATACTTGTAATGCTGAGATAATACCGTCACCAGTAGTATGCTTATCTGTTATAAGAATATGTCCAGAATTTTCACCTCCCAATAACCAACCCTCATCATAAAGCATCTTTGCCACGTAACGGTCTCCAACATCAGATCTCTTAAAAGGAATATTTTCTTTCTTTAAATATTCCTCTAATGCTAAATTGGTCATCAATGTTCCTACAACTCCACCTGTGAGTTTATTTTTTTTTAAATAGTTCTGCACTATTAAAAATAAAAGCTGGTCACCATCTATGAGATTTCCCATGGAGTCAGACATAATTACTCGATCTCCATCTCCATCAAAAGCTATTCCTATATCAGCTGAATTATCTATAACACTTTTTTGTAAAAATTTAGGGTGGATAGATCCTGCATTATGATTAATATTTAATCCATCTGGTTGATTATTTATTGCTATGACATCTGCACCAAAATCAGAAAAAACTCTAGGAGCTACTTGATAAGTAGCGCCATGTGCACAATCTAAAACAATTTTTAAAGTATTTAAATTAAAAGTTGAGTCAACAGTATCCTTACAAAAACTTACATATCTATCAATAGCATCATCAATTCGCTTTGCTTTACCTATTTGATTAGGGGGTGTTGAACTGATTTCGTCATCTAGTAAAGCTTCAATTTCTAATTCTGTTTCATCTGAAAGTTTAATGCCTAGTTCAGAAAAAAGTTTAATGCCATTATCTTCAAATGAATTATGAGATGCAGAAATCACTACTCCAATCTGTGCTTTTAATGTTTTTGTTAAATACGCTATTGCTGGAGTAGGTATTGGCCCAGTTAAAAAAACATCGACACCTGCAGATGAAAATCCTGACTCTAATGCGGATTCAAGCATATATCCAGATATTCTTGTATCTTTTCCAATAACAACTGCTGGTTTTTTTTTATTATTCCATGATTTTGTAAGCACTTTACCTGCAGCAAAGCCAAGTTTAATAAAAAATTCAGGAGTAATTGGATACTCCCCAGTTTTGCCTCTTATACCATCAGTCCCAAAATATTTTTTTGTCATTTAATTTTTAATTGTCTTTTGTTTGTAATATTTCTAGTGCAACTTTTGTTTCTTTAACATCATGAACACGAACTATTTTTGCACCTTTTAAAACACTTAAAGCAGCCATTATGGCGCTTGCTTGAATAATATCATTTTCTTGATTACCAATTATATTTCTTATCATTGATTTCCTTGAAACACCTGCAAGTATTGGTACTGATAAAGTTTTAAATTTATCCAAAGATTGAAATAATTTTAAATTATTTTCATGCGTTTTACCAAAGCCAAACCCAGGGTCAATCACTATTCTTGACCTATCTATACCCGATTCTTCACAACTAGTAACTCTACTGTTTAAAAACTCTATTACTTCATCAACAACATCTATATAAGATGGATTATTTTGCATATCTTGAGGGGTTCCTTGCATATGCATTAACGATAAAATTACATTGGAGTTAGCAACAGCCTCAATTGAACCTGATTTTCTTAAAGCAAATATATCATTAATCATCTCAACACCTAAATCAATTCCCAGCTTCATAATTTCAGGTTTATAAGTATCTATAGAAATTGGAATTTTAAAAGTATTTTTTATTGCTTTAAGGATAGGTTCGATTCTTTTTCTTTCTTCATTAACATCTATTATTTTTGAACCTGGTCTTGTCGACTCACCTCCAATATCAATCAAATCAGCCCCATCTTCAATCATTAATTCTGCGTGTTCGATGGCTTTTTTTTGGTCGAAAAAACATCCGCCATCAGAAAAGGAATCAGGTGTTATGTTTAGAATTCCCATGATGAGTGGTTTTTTCTTGTCTTGAAGGAGTTTTTTTATTGAATTCATACAATAAAATAAAGGGGCTTTCGCCCCTTAAGATTAATTTTTAGCTGTTGGTTGTGCAGATACAGAATCCGAAGGTCCAATAGTTGGTCCTTTTTTATCTGTAGGTGGTTTGACTGAGCCTGCTGACGGCTTAGGAGCTCTTACTTTTTTCCCAGCCATTACATCTGCAATTTGATCACTATCAATTGTTTCATATTCAAGAAGAGCTTTAGCCATTACTTCAACTTTTCTTTTATTTTTTTCAATTAATTTACGTGCAATTTTATATTGCTGATCTAAAATAGATTTTATTTCGGTATCTACTTTAAGCTGAGTTGCTTCAGAAATAGATTTAGTATTTAAAAATGATTCTTCATTATCATCAGCATAAACCATAGTTCCCAATTTATCTGACATCCCATATTTAGTTACCATTTCTCTAGCCAGCTTTGTGGCACGATCAAAATCATTTGCAGCGCCAGTCGACATTTGCTTCATGAAAACTTCTTCAGCAATTCGACCGCCAAACAATATTGATATCTCTTCTAACATCTTCTCTTTAAAATTGCTAAAAGTGTCATATTCAGGTAATTGCCAAGTTAGGCCTAATGCCCACCCCCTCGGCATAATTGTTACTTTATGAACTGGGTCTGCATTTGGAAGTAACTTTGCTACAACAGCATGGCCAGATTCATGATATGCGGTATTTCTTCTTTCTTCTTCTCGCATAATAAGTGATTTTCTTTCAGGCCCCATAAATATCTTATCTTTTGCTTCTTCAAAATCTTCCATATCTACAGTACGTTTATTTTTTCTAGCTGCGAATAAAGCTGATTCATTTACCAGGTTTGCTAAATCAGCCCCAGAAAATCCAGGTGTACCTCGTGCAATAATATCTGCCTTAACATTTACATCAGATGGAATTTTTCTCATGTGAACAAGAAGAATTTCTTCCCTACCTTTAATATCCGGTAAAGAAACCATTATTTGTCTATCGAAACGACCTGGTCTTAATAGAGCTTTATCGAGTACGTCCGCCCTATTTGTTGCAGCAATAACAATAACTCCTGAATTGGGTTCAAATCCATCTAATTCAACAAGTAATTGATTTAATGTTTGTTCACGCTCATCATTACCACCGCCGGTACCTGCTCCTCGGCTTCTTCCAACTGCATCTATTTCATCAATAAAAATTATGCAAGGTGAACTTTTTTTAGCCTGTTCAAACATATCTCTAACCCTTGCTGCACCTACACCAACAAACATCTCAACAAAATCAGAACCAGAAATAGTAAAAAATGGTACTTTTGCTTCGCCTGCAACTGCTCTGGCAAGAAGTGTTTTACCAGTTCCCGGAGGTCCTACCATCAGAACACCACGAGGAATTCTTCCACCTAGTTTATGAAATTTTGATGGGTCTTTTAAAAAATCAACTAATTCATGCACTTCTTCTTTTGCTTCGTCGCATCCAGCAACATCTTTAAAAGTAGTTTTATTTGTTGTTTGGTCAAGTTGTCTTGCTTTGCTCTTACCAAAGGAAAAGGGTCCACCACCTTTATTACCTCCTTGCATTTGGCGCATAAAGAAAATCCATACCCCAACTAACAAAATCATTGGAAACCATGAAATAAATATATTCATCAATAACGATTGCTGCTCTTCAGGCTTTGCATCTACAATTACGTTATTTTTTAATAAGTCTGAAACTAGCCATGGATCTGTTGGCGCATAAGTAGAAAACTTCTTACCATCAACAGTGATACCTGTTAAGTTATGACCATCAATTTCGACTTTTGCAATACTTCCTGACTTAACCTGATCCATGAATTGAGAATAAACTAACTTATTTTCAAATCTCGTGGACCCCGAAAATTGATTAAAAATGGTCATCATAAAAACACCAATTGCGAGCCATATTGCTATACTTTTAAGGTTGTTATTCACTTTTTTACCTTTATTTGTAATCGTTAATCATTATTCTAAACTAGAATATCTTTAAAAACTTAGTTATTTATTTTTTCGTAACATAAAACAAATATTTCCGAGCTTCTACCTCTTGAAGACTTCGGTTTTATGCTTATCACCTTTTTAAAAAAAGGCTTACAAGATTTTACGAAATCATCAAAATCTGCTCCCATGAAAGACTTGACCAATAAATGTCCATTCAGTTTCAAATATTTATGTGAAAAGTCCAAAGCAAGCTCATTTAAATAAATAGCTGCCGATTGATCAACTGTCTTCACTCCACTAATATTGGGGGCCATATCTGAAATTACAAGGTCAACTTTAAAATCTTTTAATTTATTTTTTATTTCATCCAGCACAGTATTTTCTCTGAAATCACCTTGAATAAATTCTACATCTTTTATAGGCTTCATTTCTAATAAATCTAATGCAATTAATCTACCTTTATCACCAATTTCTTTAATTGTCACTTGGGACCAGCTACCGGGCGCTGATCCTAAATCAATAATCACTAAACCTGGTTTGAAAAGGTCATATTTATCATTTATTTCAATTAATTTATAGGCTGCACGTGATCTATATCCATCTTTTTGTGCTTGTTTAACAAACAAATCAGAGGTATGTTCAGACATCCATCCTTTACTAGTTCTTGTTCTTTTCATCTGTTATGATTCAATTCCATATAAAAAAAAATATAAATGCTTAACTCTAAACAAATCGCATATTTAAAAGGTCTTTCTCACTCTATTCATCCAGTAGTGCAAATTGGCAATAAAGGACTTTCTGAAGCAGTAATAAAAGAAATCGAAGAAAGCCTTAAAGCACATGAGCTAATTAAAATTCAAGTTCAAGATAATGATAGATTAAAAAGAAAAAAATTTTTACTTTCAATATGTAAAAAATTAGAAGCAACTTCAATTAATCACATTGGTAAACAATTAGTGATTTTTAAAGCAAATTTAGATTCAAAAATTAAGTTGCCTTAATTGTATTAATCAACGAATTTTTAAGATTAAAAAAATACCTAAAAAACATTGGATTAAATAAGCTCCGCTTGCAATACCGTGCCAAGTGCTAAATCTATCTGCAAACATACTTTCTATTATTTCTTTTGAAATTGAGCTATCTTGTAAATTAGAAATAATAGGATTAATTCCAAAATGACTAACCAATATTAATAATAATATTATAGTTATTAACCAAAAAGTTATAGTTCTAAAAAAGGAAAAATTTTCTTGTTTAAAGCCATAAAAAAAAAGAAAAGCTGAAGAAAACATTCCAAAAAAGTTGATAAATGTAAACATATCTTCTGCAATTGCCGTCGCAATATAAGAACTAGGTATTTTGTTAAATAAAATTGTTGTCACCATCAGCATAGACCATAGACTACCTATCCAAAGCGAAGAAATTATTATGGATAATTTTTGTAGAAATGAATTCATAAATTTATATATATGAAATTTTTACGATCTCATAATTTTTTAAACCGCCTGGTGACTCAAAATCAATAATGTCACCCTCTTCTTTTCCAATCATAGACTTAGCTAAGGGGGAATTGATTGATATCTTTTTTTGTTTAATATCAGCCTCATCATCGCCAACAATTTGGTATGTAGAATTTATTTCCTCATCTAAATCTTCTATCTCAACAGTTGAACCAAAGACACATTTACCTTCAGCATTTAATTTTGATGGATCAATTATTGCTGCCTGTGAAAGTATTGACTCAATTTGTCTAATTCTGCCTTCAATAAAACCTTGGCGCTCTTTTGCAGCGTCGTATTCAGCATTCTCAGATAAATCACCTTGAGCCCTTGCCTCCGCAATATCTTGAACAACTTGTGGCCTATCCACACTTTTTAATTGCTTTAATTCTGCCTTAAGTAATTCTGAGCCATTTCGAGTGATTGGAATTTGATTCATTCAATTTTTCCTATGTTTTGAGCTACATTAATTTATTAACAATAATTAATTATTGAGTCTATTTTAAGAAGAAATTTTATGCAAGCTTTGTAGAGAAGATACCCTAAGTTTATTTGAAAAATTCATCGCTTTACATGCAGCACGGGCTCCAAAAATTGTTGTAAAGTAAGTAACCTTATTTTGTAATGCATTTCTTCGAATTTCATACGAGTCGGCAATTGCTCTTTTGTCTTCAGTAATATTTACAATAAAATCAATTTCATCATTTTTAATCATATCAACAATATGTGGTCTTCCTTCAGCAACCTTATTTACTGCAATTACTTTCAATTTATTCTTTTTCAGTACACTTGCGGTTCCTTTAGTTGCAACTAAATTAAATCCTAAATCCTTAAGCGATTTTGCAATATCAATAACATTATAATGATCTTCCTTGCGAACACTTAGAAAAGCTTTACCTTTTTTTGGAAGTGATGTTGAAGCACCGAGTTGAGATTTTATATAAGCTTCTGCAAAAGTTTTACCAACACCCATAACCTCTCCAGTAGATTTCATTTCTGGGCCGAGTATGGTATCCACTCCTGGAAATTTAATAAATGGAAAAACTGCTTCTTTTACTGAAAAAAATCTTGGTTCAATCTCTTTTGAAAATTTTAAAGACTTCAATGTTTTTCCAGCCATAACTTTTGCAGCAATTTTAGCTAATGGCCTTCCTATTGCTTTAGAGACAAATGGCACAGTTCTTGAAGCTCTTGGATTAACTTCTAATACATATATATCATCATTCTGAATTGCGAATTGAACATTCATTAAACCAATCACATTCAATGCTTTTGCCATTAGCTTGGTTTGCAGAATTAATTTTTTTTGTATTTTCTTTGATAAGCTATGTGGAGGAAGTGAGCAAGCAGAGTCGCCTGAATGAACACCAGCTTGTTCGATGTGCTCCATAATTCCTGCCACAACTACTGTCTTACCATCGGAAACAGCATCAATATCTATCTCAATAGCATCATTTAAAAATCTATCTAATAAAACAGGTGATTCATTAGATACTTTTACTGCTTCTCTCATATATCTCTCTAAATCATTTTTTTCATGAACAATTTCCATTGCCCGCCCTCCTAAAACATAACTCGGTCTGACAACTAAAGGATAGCCAATTTCTTCAGCTTGCTTAATTGCCTGAGTTGGATTGTTTGCAGTCTGGTTAGGAGGTTGTTTTAATTTCAATTTTTTTATTATTTGTTGAAAACGTTCACGATCTTCAGCAGCATCAATATCATCAGGTAATGTACCTATAATCGGCACACCTTCTTTAGCTAATTCTTTAGCAAGCTTAAGGGGTGTTTGACCACCATATTGCACAATCACTCCCCATGGATTTTCAATATTTATGACCTCAAGTACATCCTCTATAGTTACCGGCTCAAAGTATAGCCTATCTGAGGTGTCGTAATCAGTTGAAACTGTCTCAGGATTACAGTTAATCATAATAGTTTCAAACCCAGAATCCCTTAAAGCAAGAGCTGCATGAACACAGCAATAATCAAACTCAATTCCTTGCCCAATTCTATTTGGGCCACCACCTAAAATAACAATTTTTTCTTTTTTAGAAGGATTAGCTTCACAAATTTCTTCATAAGTTGAATACATATAGGCTGTGCTAGTTTCAAACTCAGCTGCACAAGTATCAACTCTTTTGTAAACTGGGTGAATTTTATATCTATTTCTTAAAGCCCTAATATTCTTAGTTTTCTTTGACATTAATTTAGCTATTCGACTATCGGAAAATCCTTTTCTTTTAATGACTGAAAGGGTTTCTTTATTTAGTGCTTTAACACTCATTTTTCTTATTTGTTTTTCAATTTCGATTATGTCTTTTATTTGATGAAGAAACCAAGGATCAATCTTACAATGCTGAAATATTTCATCAATAGACAAACCAATTCTAAATGCATCTCCTAAAAACCATATTCTATTTGGGCCTGGCTCCCTTAATTCTTTAATAATCTCATTTTTATCTATTGATTTTTCAGATAAACCATCTACATCAATTTCCAGTCCTCTTAATGCTTTTTGAAAAGACTCTTGAAAAGTTCTACCAATTGCCATAACTTCACCCACAGATTTCATTTGGGTTGTTAGTTTAGAATCAGCTTGTGGAAATTTTTCAAAAGCAAATCTTGGTATTTTAGTCACAACATAATCAATAGTTGGTTCAAATGATGCAGGAGTAAGTCCTCCAGTAATATCGTTAGCTAATTCATCAAGAGTGTATCCAACTGCCAATTTAGCTGCAATTTTAGCAATTGGAAAACCAGTAGCTTTTGATGCTAATGCTGAGGATCTTGATACTCTGGGATTCATTTCAATAACTACCATTCGCCCATCATTAGGATTAATTGAAAACTGAACATTTGAACCACCTGTTTCGACGCCAATCTCCCTTAATACATCAATAGCTGCAGTCCTCATTATTTGATACTCTTTATCTGTTAATGTTTGAGCTGGAGCAACTGTAATTGAATCCCCAGTATGTACCCCCATAGGATCTAAATTTTCAATAGAGCAAATAATAATACAATTATCTTTTGCATCTCTTACAACTTCCATCTCAAATTCTTTCCACCCTAAAAGAGATTCTTCAATTAATAATTCATTTGTGGGTGATGCATCTAATCCTCTTTTACATATAGCCATAAATTCTTCTTGGTTATATGCAATTCCACCCCCACTGCCACCCATAGTAAAAGAAGGGCGAATAATTGCTGGGTATCCAATACCTGCTTGGACTTGAACAGCCTGTTCAAGACTATGTGCAATTACCGACCTAGCTGAAGCAAGACCAATTCTATCCATTGCTTCTTTAAATTGTTGTCTATCTTCTGCTTTATCAATTGCCTCTTTTGAAGCACCAATTAATTCCACATTGTATTTTTTCAAAATTCCATATTTATCCAGATCTAAAGCACAATTAAGTGCGGATTGCCCGCCCATCGTTGGTAACAAAGCATCTGGTTTTTCTTTTTCAATAATTTTACTAACAATATCCCATTGGATAGGTTCTATATAGGTAGCATCAGCAACATCAGGATCAGTCATAATAGTTGCTGGATTTGAGTTGACTAAAATAACTCGGTAGCCTTCCTCCATGAGTGCCTTACATGCTTGAGCTCCAGAATAATCAAATTCACAAGCCTGACCAATAATGATTGGGCCTGCTCCAATAATAAGAATTGACTTTATATCTTTTCGCTTAGCCACGTTATTTTTTTCCTTTGGACATCATTTTAATAAATTTATCGAATAAGTAATCCATTTCAGATGGTCCGGGGCTAGCTTCAGGATGTCCCTGAAAACTAAATGCTGGAGCATCCATTAAGCTTATTCCTTGAAGAGATTTGTCAAATAATGAAATATGTGTGATTTTGATATTTTTTGGAATTGATAAACTATCAACGGTAAACCCATGGTTTTGGCTAGTAATAAAAACTTTACCGGTTTCTTTATCTTGTACTGGATGATTTGCACCATGATGGCCAAATTTCATTTTTATAGTCTTAGCACCACTTGCTAAAGCTAATAATTGATGGCCTAAACAAATACCAAAAATTGGTAATTTTTTTTCTAAAATAACTTTAATATTATCAATAGCATAATCACAAGGCTCAGGGTCTCCAGGGCCATTTGATAAAAATACTCCGTTTGGTTTCATTGCTAAAACTTGTTTCACAGGAAGTTTTGCTGGAACTACCGTAACTTTGCATCCGCGTGAAATTAACATTCTTAAAATATTTTTTTTAATTCCAAAGTCATAAGCTACTACGTGATATTTAAATGATGAAACTTTTTTATATCCTAACCCAAGTTTCCATTCCCCTTCTTTTGTTGTATATTTTTTTTTGGTTGAAACTACTTTAGCTAAATCCATTCCAGCTATTCCTTGAAAAGACCTAGCTTTTTTAATGGCTTGTTTTTCGTTAATAACTCCAGTAGAAATACAACCAGCTTGAGCACCGTTGGTCCTTAAGTGTTGTGTTAAAGCTCTAGTATCAATTCCTGATATACCTATAATTTTTTGTTTTTTTAAAAAATCTGATAGAGAGTTTTTAGCTCTAAAATTTGAGTATGCAAAAGGTAAATCACGAATAATTAAACCATTTGCAAAGACTTTTTTTGATTCAAAATCTTCTAAATTAATTCCAGTATTGCCAATGTGAGGATAAGTAAAGGTAATAATTTGTTCTGTGTAGGATGGGTCCGAGAGAATCTCTTGATAACCTGTCATCGCTGTATTAAATACTATTTCTCCAACAACAGATCCTTTAATACCAATTGAAGTACCTCGAAACTTTGTTCCGTCTGCAAGCACTAATATGGCCGGCAATTTAGACGACAAGAAACTTCTCCAAGGTAAATAATCATTAGATAAAACAAACGGGTGGTTTAACGCCTCCCGTTGAAAGAATTATAAATCATTCGTTACTTTACTTCAATTTAAAATATGAAAAATGTTGGTTATTTTTTTATATTTAGCACATCTAACATATCAAAAAGACCATTTGAATGATTTGTTAAAAATTTAACAGCTTTGATAGCCCCCACTGCAAAGTTTGACCTACTTCCTGCTTTGTGAGTTAATTCAATTCGCTCACCTTCTCCTGCATATAAAACAGTATGGTCTCCAACAATATCTCCACCTCTTATTGCTGAAAAGCCAATATCAGATTTTTTTCTTTTTTTAGTTTCACCTTTTCTATCGAAAACACTGTTTTCTTTAAAATTCAAATTAGCAGCTTTAGCAACTGTCTCGCCCAACCTTAAAGCAGTTCCAGATGGAGCATCTACTTTTTCACTGTGATGTGATTCAATAATTTCAATGTCATAATCTTTGTGAAGAATTCTAGTAGCCTCTTCAACAAGAGAAAATAATAAATTAACGCCCACACTCATATTAGGTGCAAAGCATATTGGTATTTGTTCCGATGCTAATAAAATGTTCTTTTTTTCTTCTTCATTAAAACCAGTTGTACCTAAAACATATTTAATATTATTTTTAATAGATAGCTCCAAGTAACTCATAGAGGCTTTGGGTCTAGTAAAATCTATTATAAAATCTCCTTCTTTTATAATTGATTCCAAATCATCAGTAATATTAATATCTGTCTTGATACCAAATGATGTCCCAGCATCTAATCCTAAACTTGGGCAACTTGATTGATCCACTGCTCCAATTAATTTTAAATTAGGATCATTTATAATTTGCTTAATTAGAGTCTGCCCCATTTTTCCAGAAGCACCTACAATAATAATTTTTAAAAGGTTTACCATATTTAAAATCCTATTTTTTCTAATAAAAGATCGAAGTAACCTGGATCATCTTTTTCTGGCAAAGAATCTATTATATCTTGTTTAATTGCCTCGTTAATAGATTCAGAAGTATCTATAGATGTCGAAGATTCTTCTTTAGCTTCTATTTCTGAATTTTCAATTAATATAGGTAAATTTTCTTCCTCAGAAGATTTTGTTTCTTCCTCATTTACCTCAAGGTCATTATTACCTTTTTTTTCATCAAGCTGAAGATTTTTATTATTTTTAATTACTTTACTAGATTCAAGTACATCTGATTCCTCTTTTTTTGGAATAACTTCTCCAGTAATATTTTTTAATTTCTCATCTTCAAAATTTAAAACGACATGTCTTCGCTCAACTAAGACATCATAAACTCTCATTACATATACATAATCCCATCTTTCTTGATGAAAGGTATCCTGAATTAATGGAGTGCCTAAAGCGAATCGAACTTGAGCTTTAGTCATGCCAGGTTTTAATTTCATTAACATTTCAGAGGTAATCTCATTTCCTTGCTGGATGTCTATCTTGTATACTTTAGGTAAAAACTCAGGAACCGAGTCTAATGACGAGCAAGATATTAAATTAAATAACAAGAAAATTAAAAAATATTCGTAAATATTTGTCTTTATTTTCATATAATCATAATATAACATTATGAATATTAAGTTAATTTATATTTGGAGTTAAAGCTTATGTTACAACATGCTGATTTAAAAAAAACAGGTCTTAAAAATACTCTTCCAAGACTTAAAGTTTTAAATATTTTTGAAAATAATAAAGATAAGCATTTGTCAGCAGAAGATATATTTAAGATTATGCTCAAAACTGATGAAGGTATTGGTTTAGCAACTATATATAGAGTTTTAACTCAATTCGAACAATCTGGTATTTTACTTCGTCATCATTTTGAAAGTGATAAAGCAGTTTTTGAGCTTAATGAAAAAGATCATCATGATCATATTGTTTGCTTGCAATGTGGTTATATAACTGAATTTGTTGACGATGAAATTGAAAAAAAACAGAAATTGATTGCTGAAAATAATGGATTTAATATTATTGAACATGCTTTATATATTTATGCTGATTGCACAAAAAAACCCTGCCCTCGTAAAGAGTAATAAAAAAATATCATGAATTAGCTAAGTAGTTCTTTTGCATGCTCTAGAGTAGTTTCAGTTATTTCAACGCCACCCAACATTCTTGCTAGTTCTTTTACACGTCCATCCTTATCAAGTAAATTAATTTGACTCACAGTCTCACTATTAATCTGATCTTTTGATACTTTAAAATGATTTAAAGATTGGGCTGCAACTTGAGGTAAATGAGTAATTGCAAAAATTTGGTGGCGAGAATCAACTGCTAAATCTTTGAGTAATTTTCCAACTACTTCAGCAACACCTCCGCCTATACCTACATCAACTTCATCAAAAATCATTACAGGTACATTTGCTTTTGTGATTGAAGCAACTCTTATAGCCAAACTAATTCTAGATAATTCTCCACCAGAAGCTACTTTTTGAATTGGTTTAGGTTCAGCATTAAGGTAAGTCGATATTAAAAATTCAACTTGTTCATTTCCATTAATACTAGGTTTAATTGAATTTAAATTTACTTCGAATCTTCCATGAGTAAAAGATAAGTGCTTTAGTTTATCTGTAATTATTTTATTTAGCTTCAATGCAAATTCTGAACGTTTTTTTGATAATTTTAAAGCAATATCATCATATTTTTTTCTTGCTTCGTTTAACGCTTCTGAGATACCTTTTTCATCTAATAATTTAGTTAATAATTCATAACGAGATTGCCATTCATCACTTAAATTTTCTAAGTCTTCAGGCTTAACTCGATATTTTCTACAAAAATTAAATGTAGCTTGAATCTTGAATTCTACGTCTTTTTTTAAATCTTCATTTATTTCTAAATTTTGTAAGTAATGATTTAATTCACGAACAAGTTCACTTGATTCAAGAGTAATAGTTTCTATAATTTTTAATTGATTACTTAGTCGATTATCTAGATTAGATAAATTAGACAATGATATTTGTAACTGATTAATTTGATTTGATAGAGAAGCATCGCTTGAGTCCAAAATAGAAATACAATTTTGTATTCCATCAATGAGTTCTGAACTATTTGATAACATTTTATGATTGGCCTGTATTTCTTGCCATCCAGATAAAGAAAATTCTAATTCTTTAAATTCCTTAATTTTCTCTTCTAAGTCCTTTATTTCTTCAGCATATGATTCTTTATTTTTCTCAAAATTCTCATTTTCTATAAATAATTTATTCCAATTTTCATACAATTTTCTTATCTCAACTACTTCCTGATCCAACTCTGCAAAATTATCTAAGATTTCTCGTTGTGTTGAATTTTTTAGTAATGAATGATGTGAATTTTGACTGTATATATCAATTAATAATTCACCTACTGATTTTAATTGATTTATAGTTACTGGTATTCCATTTATAAATGCTTTTGATTTCCCGTCTTTATATATAACTCTTCTTAAAAAAAGATTTCCTTCATCATCTTCAAGTTCGTTTTCTTTTAACCATTGCTGAGCAGAAGCATTTTTTGAAATATTGAAAGTTGCAGAAATATCAGATTTATCTTTATTGTGTCTGACAACACCGCTATCTCCTCTTTGGCCAAGAGATAGTGAAAGAGCATCAATAAGAATTGATTTTCCTGCTCCAGTTTCGCCAGTTAATGCAGAAAAACCATTTTCAAAATTCAGTTCTAAGTGATCGACAATCACAAAATTTTTAATTGAAAGATTTTCAAGCATTTATAAATTTTATCCCCAATTTAATTTGTTTCTAAGCATTTCAAAATAACAATAATCTTTAGGATGAAGGATTGAAATTGATTGCTTTGCTTTTTTAATTTTAATTTTATCTTTTTTATCTAAAGGGATTTGAATTTGGCCATCAATACTAGTGTAAGCTTCATCCATATTTACAATTTTTACCAAAATCTCACTGTTTCCGCTAATAGCAATAGGTCTATTACTTAAAGTATGAGGGCTAATTGGTACAATGGTAATGGCATCTAAGCTTGGATGAATAATTGGTCCTCCTGAAGATAGAGCATAAGCTGTTGTTCCAGTTGGTGTACTTATAATTAATCCATCGGACCTTTGAGAATGAACAAATTTTCCCTCAATCATTACCTCTAACTCAATAAGTTTTAGACCACTCCTGATAACAACATCATTTAATGAAAATGACTCATGTATAATTTTTTCATTTCTTAATATTTTAGTTTCAATCAACATTCTATCGTCTTGAATATAAGAACCATCTAAAATATTATCAATACTTGCAAACATGCTATCTATATTTAAATCAGCTAAAAATCCAAAACGACCCTGATTTATTCCGATTAAAGGTATAGAAGAATCTACTAAAGTTCTTGCAACCCCAAGCATAGTTCCGTCTCCTCCAACAACTATAGCTAAATCAACTTTTTTACCAATATCTTCAAGGGATAAAGATTGAAATTTACTTAAATTAATTTGCTTTTGGGTTTTTTCTTCGATAATTAAATCAACATTTTTTTTAGTTAAATGATTTATTAACTGAATAAGCTGATTGTGGATATCCTTTGACTCATGAAGAGAAGGATATTTACCAATGATTGCGATTTTTTTAAATTTCATTACCATTCTTTTTTTTAAACTAGCTATGTTAACGTTGAAACAGTAAAATATATAATAAATACATTTTAATGTATTACAAAATTAAATAACGAATTAATTATAAATTCATGGATTTAGACAAAAGAGCTCAAACTCTCTTAAAAACATTAATTAGTCATCATATTGGTGATGGGCAGCCTGTTGGGTCAAAAACATTGGCCACTACATCAAATTTGGATCTAAGTCCTGCATCAATAAGAAATATTATGAAAGATCTTGAAGATGCGGGCTTCATCATTAGTCCTCACACATCCTCAGGTCGTATCCCTACACAAAAAGGATATAGATTTTTTGTTGATAGTTTAGTAACTATGAAATCATTAAATAAATCTGAAATATCTGAACTCAAAGATCAATTAATAATGTCAGACAATAAACATTTAATAAATTCGGTTGCTGATACCCTATCTCATTTAACAAAATTTGCTGGGGTTGTATTAATTCCTCGAGCCAAAAAAGTTGCATTTAAACATATTGAATTTCTTGAATTATCAAAAAATAGAATTTTAGTAATTATTGTTACTGATGATGGAGGGGTTCAAAATAGGGTTCTATATACAGAAAATAATTACAATAAACAAAACCTCTTAGAAGCTTCAAATTTTTTCAATCAACACTACGCAGGTTGTAATATCGAAGAAGTAAAAAATAAACTTGTTAATGAATTAAAAACAATGAAATCTGAAATGGTAACTCTGATGACTGCAGCAATTGAAACTTCAGACGATATTGATCAAAACGAGAATTTGGTAATGTCAGGACAAAGAAATTTATTAGAAACATCTGAATTATCACAAAATGTTTCTAGCGTAAGAAAAATCGTAGAGGTTTTTGAAAAAAAATCTGCATTACTGCAATTATTAGAAAAAAGTAATCAAGCCAGTGGTATTCAAATTTTTATTGGTGAAGAATCTGGATATCAAGCATTAGATGAATGTAGTGTAATAACTGCTCCTTATGAAACTGATGGTGAAATTCTTGGCATGCTGGGAGTTATAGGTCCAACAAGAATGGCATATGAAAGAGTTATTCCAATTGTAGATATCACTGCTAAACTATTGGGCAATTCAATTAAATAAAATCTTATGAATTACTATAATCAAGAACCTAATTATGAACATGGAGATCCGCAAAAAATTGGAGTTATCCTTGCAAATCTTGGTACGCCGGATAAACCAAATTCTATTGCATTAAGAAAGTATCTAAGTCAATTTCTCATAGATAGGAGAGTTATTGAGATTCCCAGATTTATTTGGTGTTGGATTCTATATCTTATCATTTTAGTTTTTAGGCCAGCTGCTTCAGCAAAAAAATATAAACAAATATGGACTTCAAAAGGCTCCCCTCTTTTAGTAAACGCTCAAGCTCAATCTAAATTATTAAATCAATATTTAAGCAAAAAGATTAAACAACCTTTAGAGATCTCTTTAGCAATGAGCTATGGAAATCCTTCAATGAAGAAAGCTTTTAACGAGTTAAAGACTAAAAATTGTACTAAGATAATACTTTTTCCTCTATACCCTCAATATGCTGCTTCATCTTCTGCTTCAGCGATGGATAGTTTATGGAGAATATTATTAAAAACAAGGAATGTCCCAGAGATTAGGACAATTCGTCATTATCATGACCATCCAGCTTATATTAATGCACTAAAGATATCGGTTTTAAATTTTTGGAAAAAAAAAGGTAAGCCTTCAAAATTAATAATGAGTTTTCATGGCATACCAAAAAAATCCTTATATCAAGGCGACCCTTATCATTGTGAATGCCACAAAACTGGGCGTTTATTAGCAGAAGCTTTAAATTTGAAGGAAAGCGAATATAAAATCTGCTTTCAGTCTCGATTTGGTAAAGCCGAATGGCTAAAACCATATTTTTCAGAAATTATTACAGATTTGGGTAAACAAAAAATAAAAAATATACATGTAATATGTCCAGGATTTTCAAGCGATTGTCTTGAAACTTTAGAAGAAATAAATATTGAAGGAAAATCTATATTTCTTGATAATGGTGGTAAGAATTACAATTACATACCTGCCTTAAATACAAATCCTGATTGGATCAAAGCTATGGGAGAAATTTTAAATTCAAATCTTCAAGGATGGATTGATCAAGATTGGTCTTTAGTTAAACAACAAAAAAAATCAGCTTTAACAAAAAAACAAGCTGAAAAATTTAAATAAAATAGCCTATGATAATTCTTACTGGTGGTGCAGGAATGATTGGAAGCATGATTGCATGGCACCTAAATACAATTCTTAATGAAACCAAATTCGTAATTTTTGACGATTTCATTAATCAAGAACAAGAAAAAAATATTGGAAAAAGAAATTTTATTGATTTATTTAATAAAAATGATCTCCCAAAATTTATTAAAAATAATAATAAAATTACCGCTGTGATTCATATGGGTGCTATCAGCTCAACTACTGAATCAAACTTTAACAAATTACTAATTTCAAATATCAGATATAGTCAAATGCTATGGAGTTGGTGCTCAGAAAATAAAGTACCCTTTATTTATGCAAGCTCGGCTGCAACATATGGTGGCGGGGAAAACGGGTATGATGATAATGAAATATTATTATCAAAATTAACCCCTCTAAATGCTTACGGATATTCAAAACATTTTTTTGATCAGTGGGTAGTCTCACAAATTAAATTAAATCAACCATCTCCCCCTCAATGGTGTGGATTAAAGTTTTTCAATGTTTATGGGCCAAATGAATACCATAAAGATAGAATGGCAAGTGTAGTTTTCCACGCTTTTGAGCAATTCGAAAAAGAAAAAGAAATTAAATTATTTAAGAGTGCTAACAAAAAATATGCGGATGGAATGCAATTAAGAGACTTTATTTATGTTAAAGATGCAGTTGAATTTGTTATATTTTTCTTAAAAAATAATCATATATCAGGGTTGTTCAATTCTGGAACAGGACGTGCACAATCATTTAATGATTTAGCAAATGCAGTTTTGATAAATACAAAAGGTGATAAATCAAATATTAAATATATTGATATGCCAGATGATTTAAAAGGTAAATATCAATACTATACTGAAGCCAATCTTGATAAAATATCAAATAAGGGCTTTAATTTAAAATTTAAAAATTTAGAAGAAGGTGTTAATGATTACATGCAGAATTACCTTCTTACTTCAGATAGGTATGCTTAATTTTGAAAAATAATATTCTTGATATTGTAAGCAATGCATTTAATGCAAAAAATAAATGGGGCTTAGTAATTGGTGACATCATGCTAGATACATATATTACTGGTGATGTTAAACGCTTATCACCTGAGGCACCTGTACCGATTGTGAATGTAAATGACTCCATTGATATAATTGGCGGAGCAGGAAATGTTGCACTTAATTTGAATGGCTTACAAATTAAAACAATCTTGGTAGGTGAGATAGGTGATGATGAATCTGGGGATATATTAAAAAATTTATTTAAAGAGAATAATATCTCCACTAAATATCTAGTTAAAAAGAAAGGTTTTACTACTACAAAAACAAGAATTATTAGTGGGCAACAACAAATGATTAGACTCGATAATGATCAAATTTCAAACGGCCCAAATACCCTTGAATTGAAAAAAATTCTTAAGCTTATCTCAGGTGGTCCAAGTGCAATAATTATTTCAGATTATGAAAAAGGTTTTCTAACACCTGAATTACTAAAGAAAATTATTCATTTAGCCAACAAAAAAAGTATTCCTGTAATTATTGATCCTAAAGGGACAAATTTAGAAAAATATCGAGGAGCAACAGCAATTACTCCTAATAGAAAAGAAGCTTTTTTATTGGCAAATCTTAATGATAAAGATGAACACTTGCTAGATGCATCTTTAAAAAAGATAGTAAAAAAATATAATTTAAATTATATTGCAATGACTCAAGGTGAGTATGGAATAAAACATATAACAAGCAATAAAGCTGAAGAATATCCAACAAGAGTTACTGAAGAAGTTTTTGATGTTTCAGGTGCTGGTGATACGGTAATAGCTACATTAACGGCAAGCATCATAGCAAATTTACCAATTAAAGATAGTTTAGAACTGGCTAATTTAGCTGCAGGAATTGTTGTGAGACAACTCGGAACTATGCCAATTAGTTTAAATGAATTATTGATGAAGCTTCACTCATTAACAAGTATCAATACTATTAACAAAGTTATTACTAAAGATGAATTACTAAATAGAATCAAAACTTTTAGAGATCATCATATTAATACCTGTGGTAAAAAACCAATTGTTGGATTTACTAATGGATGTTTTGATATTGTTCATGCTGGACATGTCACCTACCTTCAAGAAGCACATAAACAAGTAGATATTTTAATTGTTGCACTTAATAGTGATAGTTCGGTTAGAAACATTAAAGGAACTAATAGGCCAATAATTGGTGAAGCAGATCGAGCTCTTGTTCTATGTTCTTTAGAATCAGTTGATGAAGTTATTTTATTCGATGAAGCCACTCCCTTAAGCTTAATTAAATCAATTAAACCAGACATATTATTTAAAGGTAATGATTACACAATAAAAAATGTAGTAGGTGCAAAAGAAATGAAGCAATGGGGTGGAAAAGTTGTCTTAGTACCAATTGTTAAGGGAAGAAGCACAAGTAAAATTATAAAAAAAATAAGTTAAATTAAATCGTGAATTTTTTCAATATAATTTAATTCATTTTCCTGACAGATTTTTTTCCATTCAGCAAAATCCGTCCATCCATAAATAAAAATAAAATCTAAATTATATTTCTGCGCTGTTTGGATATCATACAAAGAATCACCAAGAAATAGAGCAGGTAAGAAAGTATTTTCTTTTAGTTTATTTTCTATAATTTCATGTTTTGAAGTTGGGCTTCCAAATATACCGCCCTGAAAATATGAATCAATATTTTTTTCTTTAAATAAAAATCTCAGTTCGTCTTGATCGCCTCCAGAAGCAACCATCCATTTTGCTTTTAATGTTTTAGATTTTAATTCTTTTAATCCTGAGGCAATTTCACAATTATTTAAAAGTTTAATAACTTCTTCATTTAGAGTTTTAACTAATTTATTCATCGAAGCTTCTAGAATTTCCTCACTCATAATTTCTTTTAAAAAATATTTAAATTTTACGTACCGAGAAATCCCTGTAAGCTTAATATGGTGCTGAGCAAGCTGATCTGCTTGATTTTCACTAGCTCCATATCTTAAGGCTGTATTTCTATAAGCTTCTATTTTTTGAAAGTTTGAATTTAAAATAACTCCGTCGCAATCAAAAATAATTGTTTGATATTTATCCAAATCCATCATAGAGAACTATAGAGAGCTTACCTCTTTAGCAAGTTTTGTGATTTCTGACCAGTTTTTATCTTTAATTAAATTTTTTGGGGTAAGCCACGTTCCACCACATACTGGAACATTAGGTAAAGATAAAAAGTCTGGAGCTGTTTTAATAGTTATGCCACCTGTAGGACAAAATTGAATATCAACAAAGGGCCCCGAAAAACCTTTTAAAAGATCAACACCGCCCACAGCAACTGCAGGAAATAGTTTTAAAAAAGAATATCCATCTTGACTGGCTTTCATAACTTCACTTCCAGTTGAAACTCCAGGTAGAAAAGGTAATTCTAAATCTTTACATATTAAACCCATTTCATTTGTATAACCCGGGCTAACTGCAAATTGACTCCCAGCAAGTTTTGCATTTGTAGCATCAGACTTTGATCTTAAAGTCCCTGCTCCAACAATTGCCTCGGGTACTTCATGCGCTATTTTTTCTATTGCCTTTAATGCACAATCTGTTCTTAATGTAATCTCTAAAACTTTTACCCCTCCCGATAATAGCGCTTCGGCAATAGGTACAGCATCATCAGCATCATCAATAACAATTACTGGTATAACAGGTCCATATTTTACTAACTCAATTGTTTCCATTCTCACCTCTTAAAATTTAATTGGTCCATGTAATAGCGCCTTCTTCAGCTGATGAAACATTTTTTCTCATATTACCAAAAAGCTCTCTACCAATTCCATGACCATTATTTAATTTTTGAGTTTCTGTCATTTCTACCAATTCTCTTTTATCCCATTCACCATCATCAATTAAAACATTCATTGAACCAACTACAGCATTTAATCTAATAATATCTCCCTGTCTTATTTTTGCAATTGATCCGCCCGCTGCTGCCTCTGGGCTCATATGAATGGCTGCAGGAATTTTACCTGAAGCACCGCTCATTCTTCCATCAGTTACAATTGCAACCTTAAAACCTTTATTTTGAATTACAGACAAGGGTGGAGTAAGTTTATGAAGTTCTGGCATACCATTAGCCTTTGGTCCTTGAAAGCGAATAACAGCTATAAAGTCTTGTTCTAATTTATCTTCATCAAATGCAGATAATAATTCTTCTTGACTATTAAATATAAGTGCAGGTGCTTCAATAATATGTTTCTCTTCAGGAACAGCAGATATCTTGATTACAGACCTTCCAATATTACCTTTAAGTAATTTTAATCCGCCAGATTCACTAAATGGGTTATCGATACTTCTAATAATTGACTCATCCCCACTTTTTTCTGGTAAATCTTTCCATGAAAGTTTTTCTTTAACTAAAGTAGGTGCTTTTGTGTACTCAGCTAAACCTCCAAAACTTGAAGTAATAACATCTGGATACATACATCCACCCTGAATTAACTCTCTGATAACAAATGCTGGCCCACCAGCTTTTTGAAATTCATTTACATCAGCTTTTCCATTTGGATATACGCTTGCTAAAAGAGGAACAGATTTAGCTAGATCATGAAAATCTGACCAATCAATAATTATTCCAGCTGCTTTAGCGATTGCAACCCAGTGAATGAGATGATTAGTAGAACCTCCTGTTGTCAATAGAGCTGACATTGCATTTATAATTACTCTTTCATCAACTAATTCTCCAATAGATATTGTTTCTTTATTTAAAATATTTTCTATTAATAATTTAACTGCTTCTGAAGTAAGCTCTTTACGAATATCATTATAAGGGTGAACAAATGCTGCGCCAGGGACATGCAATCCCATCGCTTCCATTAACATTTGGTTACTATTTGCAGTTCCGTAAAATGTACATGTACCCTCCCCATGATATGCAGAGGATTCTGAATCTAACAACTCTTCCCTACCTATTTTTCCCTGTGCATATTGTTCTCTAACTTTTGATTTAGATGAATTATCAATTCCAGTAGACATCGGTCCTGCTGGAATAAAAATAGTGGGTAAATGACCAAAATGTAGGGCTCCAATTAATAAACCTGGAACTATCTTGTCGCAAATACCAAGCATTAATGCTCCATCAAAAACATCATGAGATAAACCAATCGCCGCTCCCATAGCAATATTATCTCTAGAAAAGAGACTTAATTCCATACCAGGCTCACCTTGTGTTACCCCGTCACACATAGCAGGAACGCCTCCAGCAACTTGTGCGGTTGCACCAAAATTAGCTGCTGCTTCCCTTATAATATTTGGATAACTCTCATATGGCTTATGAGCTGATAGCATGTCATTGTAGGCAGTTACTATTGCAAGATTAGGCTTTCTTTCTGAGACAATCTTTAACTTATCATTCTTGGGTAATGCCGCAATGGCATGAGCAACATTTGCACAACCCAGACGATCAGTTCCTTTATCTCTTTTTTTCATCAAAGAAACTCTTTCAAGGTATGCCGTCCTCGTTGGCCGACTCTTTTCTTTTATTCTCTCAGTAATTTCAATAATTGATTGTTTCATAATTTCATATGTGTTTTTTTGATCTTAGGCATGCATTATCAATGAAATGCTATAAATAAGTCAATTATGCTCGTATTTAAATTTAATATAAATAAATTTTTAACAGCCTTGAAATTTTTATAAAAGACTCCATATTAATTGTATCTTAAACTACAAAATTTTAATTAGTTATGAAAGATAAAACGATACCAAAAAAAACTAAAAAAGCAGTTAAGTCAAAAAATCTAGAAAAAGATTTAATTGATCAAGCTAAAAAAATTAAAGCTCTTGAGGAACAGTTACTCTATACTAAAGCCGATTCAGAGAATAATAGAAAAAGATCTCTAGAAGAAGCTGAAAAAACAAGAAAATTTGCTATTGAAAGCTTTAGTCAAGAAATTCTTCTTGTAAAAGATAGTCTTGATTCTGCATTAACAATTGAAAATGCATCATTAGAAAGCTACAAAAATGGTGTTGAATTAACTGTAAAACAATTATCGACTGTATTTGAGAAATTTAATATTGAAGAATTAGATCCTGTAGGAGAAAATTTTGATCCAAATTTTCATCAAGCAATGACGATGTTAGATTCTGATGAAGAACCAAACAAAATTCTTTCTGTTTTTCAGAAAGGTTACAAATTAAATGGAAGAGTTTTAAGACCAGCATTAGTGTCAGTTTCAAAAGAAAAAGAAAAAAAAGCTTGAAATTATTTTAAGCATCCCAATCTAGAGAATAACAATTTATTTATTAAGGAAATAAGAAAATGGCAAAAATTATTGGAATTGACTTAGGAACTACAAACTCATGTGTTTCTGTCATGGAAAATGGAAAACCAAAAGTAATTGAAAATGCGGAGGGAACAAGAACAACTCCTTCAATAGTTGCTTATCAAGATGAAGGAGAATCTTTAGTTGGAGCTCCTGCTAAAAGACAAGCTGTGACAAATCCAGAAAATACTGTCTATGCAGTTAAAAGATTAATCGGAAGAAAATTTAATGAAGACGAAGTAAAAAAAGATATAGGTTTAATGCCTTACACTATTGCAAAAGCAGATAATGGTGATGCTTGGGTTGAAATAAAAGGAGAAAAAATGGCTCCTCCCCAAATCTCTGCAGAAATTTTAAGAAAAATGAAGAAAACTGCTGAAGATTATCTTAGTGAAGAAATTAAAGAAGCTGTTGTTACAGTTCCTGCATATTTTAATGACAGTCAACGACAAGCCACAAAAGATGCAGGAAGAATTGCAGGATTAGAAGTTAAAAGAATTATTAACGAACCAACTGCAGCTGCTTTAGCATTTGGTTTAGATAAGAAAGAAGGCGATAGAAAAATTGCAGTATATGATTTAGGTGGTGGGACTTTCGATGTATCTATCATTGAAATAACCAGTGTAGATGGAGAACATCAATTTGAAGTTCTATCAACAAATGGAGATACTTTCTTAGGTGGTGAAGATTTTGATAATAGAATAATTGATTTTCTTGCTGAAGAATTCAATAAAGAAAATGGTGTTGATATTACTAAAGATATGCTCGCTAAACAACGTTTAAAAGAAGCTGCTGAAAAAGCTAAAATTGAACTCTCAAGCAGCACTCAAACGGAAGTTAATTTACCTTATTTAACTGCAGATGCTGCAGGCCCTAAACATTTAGTTGTAAAATTAACTAGAGCTAAACTTGAATCATTAGTTCAAGATCTAATAGAAAGAACTGTTGCCCCATGTAAAACAGCAATAAAAGATTCAGGGGTCTCAAATGAAATCTCTGATGTAATTCTTGTTGGCGGTCAAACTAGAATGCCTAAAGTTCAAGAAAAAGTACAAGAAATATTTGGTGTGGAACCCAGAAAAGACGTTAATCCTGATGAGGCAGTAGCAGTTGGTGCTGCAGTCCAAGGTGGCGTTCTTCAAGGTGATGTTAAAGATGTCCTATTATTAGATGTAACGCCATTAAGCTTAGGAATAGAAACAATGGGCGGTGTTATGACAAAACTAATCAAGAAAAATACTACGATTCCAACAAAAGAATCTCAAGTTTTTTCAACTGCTGAAGACAACCAAAGTGCAGTTACAATTAATGTTTACCAAGGTGAAAGAGAAATGGCAGCAGGAAATAAAAGTTTAGGACAATTCAATTTGGATGAAATACCTGCAGCTCCTAGAGGCACTCCCCAAATCGAAGTTACATTTGATCTTGATGCAAATGGTATTTTGCATGTAAATGCAAAAGATAAAGCAACAGGTAAAGAAAATAAAATTGTTATTAAATCTAGCAGTGGACTTAGTGAAGAAGAAATTAAAAAAATGGAAGATGATGCTGAGCTTCATGCTGAGGAGGATAAAAAATTAAGAGAATTAGTTGACACCAAAAATCTTGCTGAAGGAATGATTCATTCAATCAAAAAAACAATGACTGATCATCCTGATAAAGTAGAAAAGGATGAAAAAGTTAAGATTGAGAAGGCTATAACTGATCTTGAAGAGGCGTTAAAAACTGACAATAAAGATGATATTGAAGCTAAAAATAAAATTTTAGCTGAAGCGTCCCAAAAACTTGGAGAAAAGATACATGCAGATCAGCAAGCTTCACAATCTCAACCAAAAGAAGATGGTAAAAATAAAGAAAAAACAGTTGATGCCGAAGTAGTTGATGCAGAGTTTGAAGAAGTAAAGAAAGAAGATAAGAAAGAAGATAAGAAAAAATAATTAATTAGATAAATAATTTATATATAGTAGAGGTAATTAAATTTACCTCTACTAATTTTTTATGGCTGATAAAAAAGATTACTACGAAACCTTGGGTTTAAATAAGCAAGCTTCTGATGCGGAAATCAAGAAAGCTTACAAAAAACTTGCAATGAAACATCATCCCGATAGAAATAGTGGCAACCCAGAATCTACTGCCACCTTCAAAGAAGTTAAAAAAGCTTACGATGTATTGTCAGACTCTGAAAAAAGAACAATGTATGATCAATTTGGTCATGCCGGAGTAGATCAAAGTATGGGAGGAGGACCTGGTGGCCCTGGTGCAGGTAACTTTGCCGATTTTGGCGATATTTTTGGTGACATATTTGGTGGAGGTAGATCTAGTAGCGGGCCTAATATGTCGAGAGGTGCAGACCTTAGATACAATATGGAAATATCTCTAGAACAAGCTGCAAAAGGAACAGATACCCAAATAAGAATTCCTGTAATGGTTTCATGCAAATCTTGTGATGGTACAGGCGCAAAAAAAGGTTCGCAACCTGTTGAATGCACTACTTGTAACGGTACAGGTCAAGTCAGAATGCAACAAGGTTTCTTTTCCATTCAACAAGAATGTCCAGACTGTCATGGGGTAGGAAAAATTATTAAGGATCCTTGTCCAGATTGTCACGGAAGTGGAAGAGTAAAAGAAACTAAAACATTGTCAGTAAAGATTCCTGTAGGAGTTGATGATGGTGACCGAATTAGACTATCTGGTGAAGGTGAGGCTGGAATTAATGGAGGTCCTACCGGTGATCTTTATGTAGTTATTAATTTAAAAGAGCATCAAATTTTTGAAAGAGACGGGGCAAATCTTCACTGTGAGATGCCTATCAGTTTTTCAACTGCAGCACTCGGAGGTGAATTAGAGGTTCCAACTCTTGATGGAAGCGCTAAAATAAAAATTCCAGCTGGAACTCAAACAGGAGCTGCATTTAGCTTAAAAGGTAAAGGTATTAAGCCAGTTCGAGAAAGTCAAGTTGGTAACCTTCATTGTCATGTTGTTATTGAAACACCTGTAAAACTTACAGAAAAACAAAAAAAGATTTTAGAAGAGTTGGAGGTAATGAATCAAGCTGATAGAAGTAAACATAGTCCCAGATCTAAAACTTGGCTAGATGAAGTTAAAGATTTTTTTGAATAAATTAAAATGTTCCTTTTTGAATTAACTCAATTTTATAACCATTAGGATCCTCAATAAAAGCTAAAAGTAATTTTGATCCCATCATGGGGCCTGCTTCTCTAACTATATTTCCACCTTTAATCTTTATTTCTTCACAAGCTTTATAAACATCGTCAACTTCAATGGCAATATGGCCAAAAGCACTACCATGATCGTATTTATTTGTATCCCAGTTATGAGTTAACTCGATTACAGTGTTTGATATTTCATCACCATAACCCATAAATGCCAAAGAAAATTTACCTTCTGGATATTCTTTTTGGCGTAAAACTTTCATACCAAAAATGTTTTGATAAAAATTAATGGATTCTGTTAAATCATTAACTCTGATCATTGTATGCAGTATTCGCATTTTAAATACCTTTGAAAAATTATTTTTCTTGATTTATAGGGCTACTAAACCTACTAATATTTCCAGCTACAGTTATTCTAGCCTCATCGCAATTGTAAAAGGGATAAACACTATGTTTTAATCTAGCTGGGAAAAAACACATTGTTCCTTCTTGAGCTTTATTCATTTCAATTTTATAGTCAACTACCGCGCCTAGGGTGTTTGTATAGGTAAAATTAAAATTTGAAATTTTATCTTTTGCATTACTATGAGAGGCTATGGGTAGCTTAGCCTGATCTTCGAATTCAGTAGGTATTTTCATCCAAATTACCCAACTATATATACCACTATGGGCATGTATAGGGTTAAACTCATTTTGATATTGATAATTTACCCACCAATCTCTTAAAGCCAGATGGTAGACTGCTTCTCCAGCTACTTGATCTTCATATGGCTTAACAGTAGAAGAAAATTGTCTCTCATATTCATGAGCAAGACGAAAAATTATATTATTAATGATATCAAGATCATAAATACCCATATCATAAGACTTACTGATATTGCCAGCCAATCTATCATTATAAAGTTTAGGATTTTTAGATTCATCTGACGCTTTAGCTATTCTTGTCCAAACAAAATCCATCTCTTCTTTAGTAAGTTGATATGTAAGAAAACCGGGGCTTGGAAGTTGATGAATATTATATTTCATGAAATTATACCTTTAATCTCTTTATCTGGTTAGCAACTTCTTGAGAAATAAATTTAGAATAATCCCCTTTAAAATCAATTACTTGACGAACTAAAGAGGAAGTAATTGACTTATATGTATCTGATGCTATAAAAAATATGCTTTCTGATTTATCATCCATAGTATTATTCATTTGAGCCATTTGCGACTCATAATTAAAATCAGTAGAGTCACGAGCTCCTCTTAGTATCACATCAATATTATTCGCTTTAGCAAATTCTACAGTCAAGCCTTCATAAGAAGTAAAGGTTACATTTGAATATTGACTTGTGATTATTTGGACAAATTTTAATCTATCCTCTAATTTAAACATAGTCGATTTAGCAGAGTCTGTAACAACTGCAACTAGTAAATGATCAAAAATTTTAGATGCTCTTGCAATAATGTCTTCGTGACCCAATGTTAATGGATCAAAAGTTCCTGGATATAATACCTTCATAAAAAATTAATATAATTATTGTAATAGGTAAAAGTATACCTGTCCTGCTTGTGAATTCTTTAAAATTTTAAATTCCTCCCCAGAAAATTTTTTGTTTGTCTCAAAATAAATAACACCTTGTGGTTTTAGATGGCCTTTGATTTTAGATAAAAGAGGATATACACCAACTAATGTAAATGGAGGATCAAAGAAAATAATATCAAAAAGCTTATTATTATTTTCTAAGAAAATTTTAGCTGATGAATTTATTATTAAAGCGTTATCAGCTCTTAAATTATTTTTATTTTCAGAAAGATTTAACACGGTTGAATTTTTATTATCAACTAATATACATGATTGGGCATTTCTAGATAAAGATTCAAATCCTAAAATTCCACTTCCAGAAAACAAATCTAAGCACGTTTTATTAGATAGATCTTGGCCTAACCAATTGAAGAGGGTTTCACGAACTCGATTTAAAGTTGGTCTCAAACCATCAGAATCATAAAAAGAAATATTTTTTCTTTTCCATGATCCACCAATAATTTTAACCTTGCTTTTTTTGCTACTCACTACCAACAATAACTGTAGAAAATTTAGTCATATCAACTCGCCTTTGAAAAGCAGATTTAATTTCTTCAGCAGTTATTTTATCAATTTTTCTTGTAAAAGTTTCAAGATAATCTAATGGATACTTATAAAAAGCCATCATACTTACATATTCTAGAATTTTTTTGTTACTGTCTAACCTTAAAGGAAATCCACCAATCATAAAATCTTTTGCTCTTCTAAGCTCATTTGAGGTAGGGCCATTTTTGATAAAATCTGCAACAGTTTTTTGAATCAATTCTTTCGCTTGCTTAACTTGACTCTTTTTTGTTTGAATTCCTATTTGAAAAGGACCTGCTTCAATAAATGGCATGAAGTAACTGTAAACACTGTATGCTAGACCTCTATCTTCTCTAATTTCTTGCGTCAATCTTGACACAAATCCACCACCACCTAATATATAGTTTCCTAAGTACAAAGTTAAAAAATCAGGATCGCCTCTTTTAATTATTGGGGCGCCATAATATAAATGAGCTTGTTTTGCAGGGTGACTAATTTCAATCTCTTGTCCTTTTACATAATCCACTGAAGGAATTTCTGCATTTATTTTTCTTTCAGAAAAACCTAAGCTAATTTTATTACCAAGATCTTCAGCATTTTTTCTTGATACATCACCTACTATAACTATTGATAATTCATTCGATAAATAGTGATTTTTATAAAAGGTATGTAAATCTTTCTTTCTTATTTTTTTTATAGATTCAACCTCACCTGAACTTGGTAAGCCATATGGATGTTTTCCATATAAAGCCTTCATGAAAGCTTTTGAGGCGATTGAACTAGGCATTGTTTTTGCTTGGTTAATACTTGCAATATATCTTTTCTTTTCTCGCTCTAGAATGCTACTGTCAAAATTTGGTTCATGAAGTACTAATCTCATTAAATCGACAGCCTCACTCTTTTTATCAGATAAAGTCCTTAAACTAAAACCACTCTTATCTTGATCAAACGAACTGTCTAACTGAGCTCCTAAATCTATAAACTTGTTTGCAAGATCTTCTTCATTTATACCTCCTGAACCCAAAACCATCATATGATTTGTAAGCGATGCTAATCCATTTTTTTGTTTAGTATCCTTTACACTTCCAGCGCGGAAATCAACGTTAATATCTAGGATAGGTAAATCATGATTTTCAATAAAATATACACGTGCCCCATTATCTGTTTTCCAAAACTGGATATTTAATTTCGCAAACGTAAGATTTGAAAAGATCAATAATATTGAGATAAGAATTACTTTAATGAACATGAGGTTTTCCTTTTGATACTTTATTTTTGTTTAAAGGTTGGGGGTCTAGAGTTACAACTGTTAATGCATCATCATGAAAGTATTTTTTAATAACTTCTTGAATATCTTGAGATGTAACCTGCTTAATGTTCTTAATATAATCGTCTACTATTTTGTGAGAATAACCCATGGTTTCTAGTTGGCCTATTTGCATAACGGCTCCAAAGACAGAGTCTTTTTGATACACTTCTCCAGCAATCACGCTTGTTATTACTCTTTTTAACTCAGTTTCAGTTACACCATTATCGACAATATTTTTCAATTCAAGTTTTAAATACTTTTCTAAATCAATTACAGAGAATTTTTCGCTTGGCGTAGCATACATTTCAAATGAACTTTGACCTCCTCGAGAAAGCATACTATAACCCGCTCCAACACTAATTGCTCTTGAAGTATTTCTAACTAGATTTTGATTAAGCCTTGATGAACTAGTTCCTGATAAAATACCAACCAAGACTTCAAGTGCAAAAGCTTCCCTTTTGTTTTTTATACCGTCTTTACCTAAAGTAGGAGCTGGGTAACCCATTTGAATGTAAGGTAATTTACTTGGCGCCTTCAGAATCGCTCTTCTTGATCCATTCTGTTTTGGTTCAATTTGTGGTTTCCTTTTAGGTACTTCAAAAGCTGGAATATCAGCAAAATATTTTTTTGCCTCAGTAAAAATTTCTTTTGAATCAACATCTCCACCAATTACTAAAATTGCATTACTAGGACTATACCAAGTCTTGTACCAATCAAGTGCATCTTGATGTGTCATATTTTCAAGATCACTCATCCAGCCAACTATTGGCCTTCCGTAGGGATGAGCTCTAAAAATTAATGAGTTAAATAACTCGTTAACTTGTGCTTTTGGTTTATCGTCAGTTCTCCATCGACGTTCTTCCATGACAACTTGAATTTCTTTTTTAAATTCTTCTTCAGTTACAACCAGATTTTGCATTCTATCTGATTCCATTTTCATAGATATAGGTAATTTTGATTTTTCTAGGCGTTGAAAGTAAGCAGTATAATCTGCGCCAGTAAATGCATTCTCTCTTCCACCTGCGGCCGCCACAATTTCTGAATATTCTCCTGGTTTAGTTGTCTTTGTGCCTTTAAACATCATGTGTTCTAGCAGATGAGCAACTCCAGTTTTTCCATTTACTTCGTCAAGACTTCCAGCTCTGTACCATACCATTGAAACCACTACTGGTGAACGATGGTCTTCTTTAACTAATATCCGCATACCATTTTTAAGAGTTATTTCTTGAACATTTAGGTCTGCTTGTGCAAACAAAGGCAACAAACATAAAAAAAACACTATTTTTATATAATTCACATGTAATCCTTTTAATTAATACTTGTATAATAATGAATAACTGACCAAACTCATAAAAATAAGTTCTAACTTAACAAAAATAAATGTTTGATTTCCTAAAAAAATTAGTATCTAAGCAAAAAACCAAAAAAAAGGTTAAGTCCACTGTTGCTCCGAAGAAAACTAAACCTACTGTTGTAAAAACTAAACCTACTGTTGTAAAA
>CERV01123597.1_pt1 | contig 33224 bp, 29 predicted proteins | sample 530871 | NCBI WGS metagenome assembly CERV01 (sample SAMEA2621045, study PRJEB7988) | marine metagenome | biome: marine biome (ENVO:00000447); feature: deep chlorophyll maximum layer (ENVO:xxxxxxxx); material: "saline water (ENVO:00002010), including plankton (ENVO:xxxxxxxx)" | depth 50 m
AATTTTTGAGAATATTTCTTATCTGTAGCATAACCTGCTTTTTTTAATCCTTTTGCCCATGATTTATAATCATCCTTTTTCAATTTAAATAAATCTGAGTACCTGCCTCTTGATTTTAAGAATATAGAATGATCTCTAAAAGAAAATTCAGGAGAAGAATATTTTCTAAAACATTCTTGTTTTTTATCATCATCATGATAAATCTTTGGTCCATTCCAATCGTGACATTTAATTCCAAAATGATTGTTTGCCTTAACTGCTAGCCTTCCTTTACCAGAACCAGATTCTAAAATTCCCTGAGCTAAAGTAATACTTGCAGGAATTTTATATTGCTTCATCTCATCCATAGCAATCTGACTATAATATGCAATATAATCTTCAGTAGTTCTTATTACTGGGATAATTGACTTCTTGTCTTTTACCTTTTTTTTCTTTTTTGTTTTCTTTTTCTTTACCGGGATTTCCTTTTTATTATTTTCATAATTATATATGACTCTTTTTGATCCGCAACTTTGCAAAAAACAAACAAACAATATAAACAGTATATACCTTTTCATTTCTCTGATTCAAAGATAATCCAAATTTAATTGAATTTACTTTATCTTTACCAAGCTAATTATTTCTCAGGCAGCATGGATCAAGATGACTATTATATGACAGAAGAAGGATATAAATGCTATACTGAAAAATATCATTTAAAAAGAGGGTATTGTTGTCAAAGTAGTTGCAGGAATTGTCCTTATGGATATAATCCATGTAGAAATTAAAATTAATTATGACTTTTAAACAGCAGATTAAAGAAGGTATTCCAAAAAAACTTCCATCTAAAAGGAAATATGATAAAAAAATAAATCATGCTCCAATTAGAGAAAATGTGTTGACAAAAGATGAAAAAAAATTAGCACTTATCAATTCCCTTAGATATTTTGATAAAAAACATCACAAATTATTAGTAAAGGAATTTAAAGAAGAATTAAATCAATATGGCAGAATCTATATGTATAGATTTAGGCCTACCTATAAAATATATTCCAGACCAATTAATCAGTATCCTTATAAGTCAAAAAAGGCTGCTGCCATTATGTTAATGATTCAAAACAACTTGGATGAGGATGTGGCTCAACACCCACATGAACTTATAACATATGGTGGAAATGGATCAGTTTTTCAAAATTGGGCTCAGTATTTAATTTGTATGAAGTATTTGTCTGAAATGACAGACAAGCAAACCCTTGTGATCAATTCTGGACATCCTCTAGGCTTATTCCCTTCAAATAAAAATGCTCCTAGGGTTGTCGTATCCAACGGAATGGTAATTCCAAATTATTCGAAGAAAATAGATTTCGAAAAATTTAATTCATTAGGGGTTACTCAGTATGGTCAAATGACAGCAGGAAGCTATATGTACATTGGTCCCCAAGGTATTGTGCATGGAACGACAATAACAGTATTAAATGCTTTTAGAAAAATAGGAAAAAACCCTAGAGGCAAAGTCTTTCTAACCTCTGGTCTTGGTGGAATGAGTGGGGCGCAACCAAAAGCAGGGAATATATCAAAATGTATTACAGTTTGTGCTGAGGTTAATCTAAAAGCAATTCAGTCTAGACATTCACAAGGTTGGGTAGATGAGGTAGTTAATAATTTAGATTCACTTGTAGAAAGAGTAAAAAATGCAAAAACAAATAAAGAAATTGTCTCAATAGCATTTCACGGAAATATTATTGATGTCTGGAGAGAATTTTATAATAAAAAAATACATGTTGATATTGGAAGTGACCAAACTTCTCTTCACAACCCATGGTCAGGAGGATATTATCCAGTTGGACTGAGCTTTGATAAAGCAAATGAAATGATATATAAAAACCCTAAGTTTTTTAAGAAAAAAGTGAAAGAGAGTTTAGTTGAACACGCTAAGTTAATTAATAAACATTCAAAAAGGGGGACATATTTCTTTGATTACGGTAATGCCTTTTTATTAGAAGCTTCTAAAGCAAAGGCAAATGTAATGAGTAAAGATGGTGTTAATTTTAAATATCCAAGCTATGTTCAAGATATTATGGGGCCAATGTGTTTTGATTATGGCTTTGGTCCATTTAGATGGGTTTGTTGCAGTGGAAAATCAGAAGATTTAGATAAAACTGATGCAATTGCTACTAAGGTACTTATGAAAATAATGCAAAAGTCCCCAAGTCGAATTAAACTTCAATTAAAAGATAATATTAATTGGATAAATCAAGCTAAAGAAAATGCTTTAGTGGTTGGTTCAAAAGCAAGAATATTATATGCCAATTCAGAGGGGAGAATAGAAATTGCGAAAGCTTTTAATAAAGCTATTAAGAAGAAAATTATTTCAGCTCCTATAGTGCTTGGAAGAGATCATCACGATGTTTCAGGAACTGATTCTCCATTTAGAGAGACATCTAATATTTATGATGGATCAAAGTATACCGCTGATATGGCAATTCAAAATGTAATTGGAGATAGTTTCAGGGGAGCAACCTGGGTTAGCATTCATAATGGTGGTGGTGTAGGATGGGGTGAGGTAATTAATGGTGGCTTTGGTATGGTTCTTGATGGATCTAAAGAGAGTGAAGACAATTTAAAATCAATGCTATTTTGGGATGTAAATAATGGTGTCTCAAGAAGAAACTGGGCTAGGAATGAAGGTTCAATGTTTGAAATTAAGAGAGCTATGAAAAAAGAACCCCTTCTTAAAGTAACTATCCCAAATATCGTTGACAAAAAACTAATTGAAAAAATATAAAAAATGAAAACTGTAATCAAAATTTCTATAGTATCTCTAATATTTCTACTAACATCATGTAATGTTATAAGAGTTAATTCTGACTTTAATAATAAAATTAATTTTAGTGATTATAAAACATATGCATTCTCTAAAAAGGGTGTAGATGAAGCTGAGATTAATGACATTGACAAAAAAAGAATTCTTAATGCAATTGATGTAGAATTATCTAGTAAGGGGCTAAGAAAAAGTGCAATTGATCCAGACATAATGATTAACTTCTTTACAAAATCTAATAAAAAAATAAATTATTACCCTGGCTATGACCACTATTCTTCAGGTTTAGCTATTGGGCCTTGGTATAACAATTATTATTATCATAACTATACAGAAGGAGTCTTATTCATTGATATAGTTGATTATAAAAAAAATGAGCTGATATGGCAAGGAATTGGAAAAGGATTTATCCCTAGTAAAAGAGGCAAGAAGGAAGAGCAGATAAAACTATTTGTTAATAAAATACTACTTCAATTTCCTCCTGAACAAAACTAGTTTTTTACATCTAGAATATCTCTCAAGGAATTTCCTAGCAACATAAAAGCCATAACAAGCAGCATAATACATATTCCTGGTATAATTGCTAGAAATGGCTCTCCTAAAATTATATAATTATAGTGATCTTTAATCATTGATCCCCAGCTTGACATCGGAGGTTGAGCTCCTAAACCAAGAAAGCTAAGTCCGCTTTCAATTAAAATAGAAGCAGCAAAATTTGCGGCTGAAATAATGATTAAAGGTGAGATTATATTGGGTAAAATATGTCTTGTAATAATTCTAAAATCACTAAATCCTAATACATGTGCTGCGGTTATAAATTCTCTCTCTTTTAGTGATTTTACTTGACCTCTAACAACCCTTGCTACTTCTACCCACATAGTAAGACCAACTGCAATAAAAACTTGCCAAAATCCTTTTCCTAAAGCCAATGTAATAGCAATAACTAATAGCAGTGTTGGTATTGACCAGGTTACATTAATTATCCACATTATTATCTGGTCAACAACTCCTGAATAATAACCTGATAAACTTCCCAAGATTAATCCTATTATCAAAGAAATAAATACTGCAACAAAACCTATTGAAAATGATATTCTAGCTCCAATTATAATTCTACTCAAAACATCCCTTCCAAACTTATCAGTTCCTAAATAAAATTTCTTGTTCTGAATTAGGTATTTGCCAATTGAAGATATAGGAATTTCCGTGAAGTCATTCTGATCATATTCTTGATAATAAAGCATGTCATTGTTTGTTTTCCAACTTAGAATTGGAATTTCTATATCTGGGGTTTTATCACCATATATAAATTTATCAACTGAAGATTGATTGTCTGTTTCATTAGGAATTACCAACATATCAACTGTAAATCCAGGAGATTTTGAATGAATTGATAAATGCATTTGATTTGCATTTTTTGAATTATCAGGCGCAATAACATATCCAAATAATGCAACTAAAGCAACTAAGATGATGTATATTAAACTAATTACCCCAGATGTGTTTCTTTTTATATTAAAAAAGGGTCTTTTCAAATTGTTAAAATTAAATAGAATAGATTACCTATCTACATAAGATAGCCTTAAATCATTTAAGACATTTAATGCCTCATTAACATAGATGTCTTTTGTTAAGTTTTTATGCCATCTTTTTCTCTTCTCACCTAGCGTTGTATCCTTAGAGATTAAATCAATTTCATATGGCAATGATTTGAAAGTTAATTCAGATGAATATTCAGATAGTTTCTTATATTTCTTTGCCTTTTCCTCATTCTCTAATAAATTGCTTTTAAATTTTTTATAATTTAAATGATATATATTATTATCTCTAATAGATTTAATCCATCTAGCATTCTCATCAATCAAGCTAATAAATTCACTTGATTTCATTCTATTTTTACTAGCATTTATAGTCTTATTATAATCAAAGAAACTTTTCCAAGGCTCATATGGAACTGGTTCTATCATATCCCATTCAAGAGGATTTTCTTGATCCTTTTCTCCAAAATCAACATAGGTATACTTGTCTGGAACTACAATATCGCTTTTGACACCCTCCAATTGAGTTGAACCTCCGTTAATTCTATAATATTTTTGAGTTGTAAATTTTAATGCGCCTAAATCACCATTTGTATTGCTTCTTACCATTCTATTTAAGTCAAGTACGTTTTGCACTGTTCCCTTTCCATATGTTTGTTTACTACCAATTATAATAGCTCTTTTGTAATCTTGCATTGCTGCAGCTAAAATCTCAGATGCTGATGCAGAAAATTCATTTACAAGAATTACTAGAGGCCCTTCCCATATAATTGATCTATCCTTATCTCTTAAAATCTGACTTTCCTTATCCATTGATCTTACTTGTACGATTGGCCCTTCTTGGATAAACAAACCAGCCATTTCTACAACAGTCTTTAGTGAGCCTCCGCCATTATTTCTTAAATCTAATACTAGACCCTTAACCCCTAGATTTTTTAATCTAAGTATTTCCTTTTTTACATCTCTAGCAGCATCACGACTATTAGAATTATCAAAATCAATATAAAATTTTGGCAGATTTATAAAACCATATAAATTGTCGTGCTTATTTACAATTGAAGATCTTAAATATGTTTCTTCTAAAAGGACTATATCTCTTTTAATTGTTAAATCTACAATCTCACCATCAACCTTTTTTAAGGTTAATATTACATTAGTTCCTTTAGGGCCCTTAATCAATTTTACAGCATCACTAATCGGCATTCCTAAAATACTGGTAGACTCAGATTCATCCTCATCATTCTGACGAACCTTTAAAATAATATCACCAACTTCGAGTAAATTTTGTCTCCATGCCGGACCGCCAGAAATTATTTCTACCACCTCAATTTTATCAAACTTTTTTGATAATCTAGCACCTATACCTGCGTAATTTCCAGACATATCTACATCAAATCTATCCTTAGCCTCGGGATTATAATATATCGTATGAGGGTCGTATTGTTCTACAAAAGAGTTTATATAAAAGCTAAACCAATCTGATCTAGTAATATCTTCATAGAAATCATACATCTCATTTAAAGTTTTCAATGATGATTCTCTAGATTCTATTTCAATTTCAGAAATAGATTTTTCCACATATGTTGAATCATTTTCCAATTCCTTTTCTTGTTCCTCTAACAAATTATTATATGATTCTATAGATGAAAATTTTAACTGTTTTCTCCACCTATCCTCCATTTCACTTTTATTTTTTACATAATCTAAGGATTCAAAATCAGCATTAAAATTTTCATCTATTTGGTAATCAAATGGGTTACTTAATATTTCTTTATAGATAAGTTTTGATTCGTTAAATCTTTTTTGAACTCTATTATATGTTAAATCAAAAAAATCTATTTCGGCATTAATAAATTTATTATCAAGTTGATCTTTATATTTTTTAAATTCCTCAATATCTGATTTATAAAAATATCTTTTATAAGGATCAAGTATATTTAGGTACTCGTTAAATACTTTTCTAGAAAAATCATCATTAATTTCTTTTTTAACAAAGTGTCCTTGATCTAATACATATGATATTAATTGTACAAGCAACTTGTCTTTGTCTGTTTGATCAAAATTACTGGATGTAAAACTGCATGAAGCTAGCCCCAGTATAAAAGTTAATGATATGATAAAAATATTTTTCCTCATAATTATGAATATATGTTTCTAAAATAAATAAAAAACAGATTAGTTTACTCAATTATACATATAATTTTTTGTTAAACATTGCAATTATTTATTTACTTACTTTTGTATAAAGTATATTAGATATAATGAAAAAACGACCTCTTATTTTATTAACCAACGATGATGGAATAACTGCACCTGGATTAAGGACATTAGTGAAAGTTATGAACACAATTGGTGAAGTTGTAGTTGTTGCCCCAGACAGTCCTCAGAGTGCAATGGGCCATGCAATAACGGTTAATGATACACTATACTGTAAAAAGGAACATATTGATGATGGTCCTCAAACTGAATATAGCACTTCAGGAACACCTGCTGATTGTGTAAAATTAGCAGTAAATGAAATTTTAAAAAGAAAGCCAGATTTATGTGTTTCAGGGATTAACCATGGATCAAATGCATCAATAAATGTAATTTATTCAGGAACAATGAGTGCAGCTATAGAAGCAGGGATTGAAGGAATTCCATCTATAGGGTTTTCTATGTGTGATTATAGCTGGAATGCTAGTTTTGAGTCTTGTGAAAAATTTATTAAAATTATTTCAAAAGAATTATTAGCAAAATCAAATAAAAAGAACATTATTTTAAATGTAAACTTTCCAAAGATAAGTACTGGAAAAAATTATAAAGGCGTTAAAATTTGTAGACAAGCAAAATCTTTTTGGAAAGAAACATTTGATAAAAGGAAAAATCCAAACGGAAGAAAATACTATTGGCTTACTGGGGAGTTTATAAATCTTGATAAAGAAAAAGATAGTGATCAGTGGGCATTAAACAATGGATACATTTCAATAGTTCCAATAATGTATGATATGACATCATATTCAGAAATAGATGATATAGCTAAATGGAATCTAAATGGTTAAAAAAGAGATCTTCATAGGAATTGCAGTTGGTTTTATAGCAAATATTGCAGGAATTTTTCTTTCTATTCTTATTCTTCATGATGATCCATCAATTTTGGAAGTTATTACAAAATCCTTTGAAGAAGGAATTTTAGGTAAATTAATAAGTCTTGGTGCAATTATGAATCTCTTTGTTTTTCTTGTATACATTAAAAAAAGACAAGATCATAGAGCAAAGGGGGTTTTATTTACTACTGTATTTCTAGCTATTACTACATTAATTTTAAACATAATATAATTTGAAATATTATATAATAGCTGGTGAAGCATCAGGAGATTTACATGGATCTAATTTAATTAAAGAGTTAAAAAAATTAGATAAAAATGCTCATTTTAGATGTTGGGGAGGTGACCTAATGAATATAGAAACCAATAACCTTGCTAAACATCATAAAGATTACTCATACATGGGTTTTCTTGAAGTTTTCCTAAACTTATATTCTATAATAAAAAATATATCATTTTGTAAATCAGATATTCTTAATTTCAATCCTGATATAATAATATATATAGATTTTCCTGGATTTAACCTAAGAATTGCTGAATGGGCAAAAAATAATGGTTTTAAAAACCATTATTATATATCCCCCCAGATTTGGGCATGGAAGGAAAGTAGAATTAAACTAATAAAAAAAGTGGTAGATAAAATGTACGTAATACTACCATTTGAAAAAGATTATTATAAAAAAAGGCATAATCTAGATGTATCGTTTGTAGGTCATCCCCTATTAGATGAAGTAAAAAAGTCAACTATATCAAAATTAGAAAACATAATAGTTAAAGAAAAAACAATTTTATTACTTCCTGGAAGCAGAGATCAAGAAATTAAAAAAATACTTCCTATAATGCTAAAAGTAGTGCCAGAGTTCAAAGATTATAATTTTATAATTGGAGCTGCCCCATCACAAAGTTTAGGGTTATATAAAAATTATGTAAAAAATTATAATATTGAAATTATTGAAAATAAAACATATGATCTATTAAGAAATTGTACTGCTGCAATTGTAACTTCAGGAACTGCAACTCTTGAAACTGCCTTATTTAAGGTCCCCCAAATAGTTTGCTATAAATCAAGTTGGATTTCCTATTTTATTGGGAAAAACTTGATAAAAAACCTAAAATACATTTCATTAGTTAATTTAATTGCAAATAAACTTATAGTACCAGAATTAATACAAAGTGAATGCTCAAAGGAAAATTTAATTAAAAATTTAAAGATAATATTAGACAAAAAAGGTAGAGCAGAAATTAATAAAGACTATAGTAAGCTTGAAAATATTCTAGGTGGTAGTGGCGCTAGTAATAAAACTGCAAAACTTATATACAATTATTTAGTTGAAGAAAACTCTGGAACAAAAGATTCATAATACTTGTTAAATTCTTCTTGAGTTTTAATTGATTTATACCCCTCATCCTTAAAAAGCTTTAACCATAACTCAATTTGCTTAGGAGTTTTATATCCTCTAACAAAAGTGATTAATTTTGAGTTTTTATCCATAAAAATAATTGTTGGGTATGCGCTAACATTTAAATATCTGGCTAACTCATGAGTCCCATTTCTTCTTTGTGTTTTCGCAGGGTCAAAGTTTGGATTAGTAAATACATTACCATCATAATTTACATTTGAATTACCCTCAGCATTAAATTTAACTGCATAAAAATGCTTGTTAATAAAAGCTGAAACATCTTTATTCTTAAAAGTATTTCTATCTAACAACTTACATGGACCACACCAGTTTGTATATACGTCCATTATAATATTCCTTGGAGCTTTCTTTTGAAGTTCTATTGCTTGATCTAGAGTTACCCAATTGATATCCTGAGAATAAGATTGAGCAAAACTAAAAACGATTAATATTGTAATTATATTTTTAAACATACTTATTTAATTCCGTGCATTAATTTTTTAAGAATTGGATGTAATAATAACGAACAAACACCCAAAATTATTGGAATAATAGTGAAAATTAAGAAAAATCCTGACAAACTATACTCTTGAGTAATCTTATCAATATCACCACCTACATAATGCGCTAGCTTTTGTCCTATAGCTATTGCTAAATAATATACTCCAAACATAAAAGCTATCATTCTTGCTGGAATTAATTTACTTAAATAAGACAGCCCCATTGGAGATAAACAAAGCTCACCCAAGGTATGAAACAAATATGCAAATACTAGCCACATCATGCTCAGACTAGCAGTTTCAGTACCAGCTGGAACATTACGTGCTCCAAAAGCTAGAAAAGCAAAACCAATACCTAAAAGAAACAGTCCTAAGAAATATTTTACTGATGCTGGAGGATTGTATTCACTATCCCACCATTTAGTAAATAATGGAGCAAAAACTATTATAAATAATGAATTTAATATTGCAAACCATGTAACAGGTACTTCAGTTTCAGTAGACTGAAATTCAATAAATAATTTATATATAACAATTCCCCATATAATAACAAAACTAAATCCTAATATGGTATTAGATAATGCTATTTTTTTGTATGTCATTTTAAATAAATTAATAAGTACATAAGTGATAATACCGAGAGGAATAACAGTGACCAACAAATCAATAATCTTAAATGTAGTCGCTGCACCACCTTCTAAAAATCTATCAGTAAAATCTCTGGTATAAATTGGCAATGAGCCAGCGCCTTGTTCAAAACCAGCCCAGAAAAAAACAGTAAATAAAGAGAATATTGTAAAAGCTATCATCCTATCTCTAACAATTAGAGAATATCTTGGAATCCTAATAATTAGTATTATAATAAAGCTAATGACAGCTAATAGTGCATAAAATAGAGAATCTTGCATTCCAAAAACAGTAAAATTAAATGTGTCGATATTTCCAATTTTACTTAACGGGTCATTTACTATAAAAATAAGTGCACTTATAACAAATATGGATATTAATAAATAGTCTATAGAAAGAAAAGGATTAAGTTTTTCTTTATTTTCAGTTGATTCTAATTCATTAACTTTCTTTTTATCGGGTTTATCACCAATATTTCCAAATAAAGGCTGCGCATAATAAAACTGTAACATACCTAAAAACATAAAGATACCTGCTAATCCAAAACCATAACTCCAACCAATTTTCTCACCAATCCAACCACACAACATGATTCCAATAAAAGCTCCGGCATTAACACCCATATAAAATATATTATAAGCTCCATCCTTTTTATCATCTCTGCCTTCATATATTTTTGAAATTATAGAAGTCATGTTTGGCTTAAAAAACCCATTACCAATCACTAATAAGGTAATTCCTATATAAAGAAACATTGGAGTTTCTACGGCCATAGAAGCATGACCTAAGGTCATAAATAATGCCCCAATCACTACTGCCATTCTATAACCAATCTTATTATCAGCTAACCACCCACCTAAAAGAGGGGTCAAATAAACAAACATTGCATATGTCCCTAATAAAGACAATGCTTCTGAAGAAGACCATCCCCATCCAGGATTGTCACCAATAATGAGCCCAGTTAGAAAAATAACTAAAATAGCACGCATCCCATAGTAAGAAAATCTCTCCCACATTTCAGTAAAGAAAAGAACAAATAAAAGTGAGGGATGTCCTAAGACACTAGTTTTAAAAAACTCAGCATTAGAATTTTGATTCATAAATTTTTACTTATAACTACTTATATTCCTTCTGCATTATGAGTTAATCGCTTTAAAGGTTTAATAATTGTTAATACTAATAATCCAAATATTGTACAAAATACTGCGATACCGGTAAATATTGCAAATTCACCCATCTCTGTAGCTGATTCACCTAGTAACCCTGCAACCTTATTACCTAATCCAGTTGCTGCAAAATAAGCTCCCATCATGAATGCCATCCATCTTTCAGGCGCAAGTTTTGTAATAAAAGATAATGCTACTGGAGATGCACATAATTCACCAATTGTATGAAATAAATATGCTAAAACTAACCAGTGCATACTTGATAACCCTTCTGCATCATATTGCATAGAAGCTGCAGACATAAAGAAAAAGCCCCAGCCCATAATAATTACTCCAATTGCCATTTTAAACAATGATGAAGATTCTTTTTTTCTGTTTTTCCACCAGACCCAAAAACTACCAACTAGAGTAGCAAAAATTAAAATAAAAATAGCATTAACAGACTGAAACCAACTTGCAGGCACTGTGAAATTCTCTGTTAAAACTAAATCAGTTTTTTGTGCGGCATATACATTTAATAAACCTCCAGCCTGTTCAAATGATCCCCAAAAAACAATTATAATTAAGAAAGACAAGTAAGTTACAAGTATTCTATCCTTCTCAACTTTATCGCCATCATTATAGACTACAATTGCTACTCCCACAGCAAATGCTAATCCCATTATCAATAAGCCATAATCTAAAGAACCTTGAACTTGCCATACATAAATTCCCATACATAGGGTGATAACAAATCCTATTATTGAATTAGTTGACTTAAAAATTGAAGCGATTAAATTCCCGTCTACTTTTTCACTTTCATCTCTTTCATCTATAACCAAATTACCAACATGGGTTAAATATCGCTGGCCATACCAATACGTTAGTTGTCCTAAGGCCATTCCAATACCAGCTAATCCAAATCCATAATGCCACCCAATAGTTTCTCCAATATATCCAACTAATAAAGCAGAGGCTGCAGCGCCAAGATTAATCCCCATATAGAAAATATAAAACCCCATATCTCTTTTATCCTGTTGATCTTTAGGGTATAGACCTCCAACCATAGTAGAAATATTAGGCTTTAACATACCTACTCCCATAACTATTAAAGTAAGTCCAGTGTAAAAGGCCCATAATGCTTCTATTGCTAGGACCGAATGTCCTGCTACAAGTAGCATTCCTCCAACAAAAACAGCTTTCTTTTGCCCTATTATTTTATCAGCTATAATTCCTCCAGGAATAGAGGCTACATATACAAACATTGTATACCAACCATATAAAGCCAAGGCATCTTCGTTACTCCAACCTAATCCTGCATTTTCAATTCCAACTTCAGCAACTAGGTAAAGCACTAAAATTGCTCTCATTCCATAGTAAGAGAATCTCTCCCACATTTCAGTTAAGAATAAAATATACAGTCCAACTGGATGGCCTAAAAATTGTTTTTGATTTTCTAATATGTTTGAATCTGTCATAGTATTTAATTTAAAGATTCACTAAAATATTATAAAATATCTAATAATTTTGATTATTCAATAATAAATTATTGCAGCAATATATTATTATTGTAAAATATTATATTAAATTTCAAAAATGAGTAAAGAAATTAATGGTTTTTCAAAACTAAGTAAAGAAGAAAAGACAAATTGGATAGCAGATAATTTCTTCAAAGAAACTGAAGCTGCAAAAAAAATATTAAAACAATATTGGAATGATGATAAAAATCTTCAAAGACTACACGATGAATTCTCTGAAAACACATTAAGCAATTTTTATTTACCATTTTCAATTGCTCCCAATTTTTTAATCAATCACAAAGGCTATAGTATTCCTATGGTAATTGAGGAAAGCTCTGTAGTTGCCGCAGCATCAAAATCTGCAAAGTTATGGTCAAGACTAGGTGGGTTTAAAACTAAGATTATTTCTAAAATTAAGAATGGTCAAGTTCACTTTACATATTTAGGTGAGAAAGAATTAATTACATCCTATTTTAATTATATAAAGTCTACACTAATTCAAGATACTGAAACCATAACATCAAATATGAAAAAAAGAGGTGGTGGAATAATTGACATTGAATTAATCAATAGAACAAGTGATATGAAGGGGTATTATCAAATCAATGTTTCATTTGACACTGTGGATGCAATGGGAGCAAATTTTATAAATTCCTGTCTTGAGCAGATTTCAAAATCATTTAAAGAAAAATCATCATTATTTAAAGAATATAAAATACAGTCAAATGACATTACAATTATTATGAGCATTCTTTCAAATTATGTTCCTGAGTGTATTGTTAAAGCTGAAGTCTCTTGCAAGGTTGAAGAATTAGATAAAATAGAAAATTATGAGAATTACTCTGAAAAGTTTGTTCAAGCAGTTAAAATAGCCCAATTAGATACATCAAGAGCTGTTACTCATAATAAAGGTATTATGAATGGTATTGATGCAATTAGTATTGCAACAGGAAATGATTTTAGAGCAATTGAAGCTGGCATTCATGCCTATGCATCAAAAGAAGGAAAATATAAAGGATTAAGCAAAGCTAAAATTGAAAATGATACGTTTAATTTTTCAATTAAAGTGCCTCTAGCATTAGGAACAGTTGGAGGAATAACAAATCTCCATCCCCTAGTGAAACTGGCATTAGAAATACTAGATAATCCGAATGCTGAAGAGTTAATGCAAATAACTGCAGCAGTAGGTTTAGCTCAAAACTATGGAGCATTAAGATCTCTAATAACCTCTGGAATTCAACAAGGACATATGAAAATGCATTTAATTAATATTTTGAATTCATTAAAAGCAAATGAAGATGAAAAAAAATTGGCTGTAGAATTCTTTAAAGATAAAATTGTAAATAACGGAGATGTTCAAAATTATTTAATTAAACTTCGCAATTCAGATGAAGTATAGTAGTAATGGCAAAATATTATTAACATCTGAATATCTAGTATTGGATGGGGCAAAAGCATTAGCTCTTCCGTCAAAATTTTCCCAGTCCCTAGAAATAAATCAAATAGAAAAAAAGAATAAAATTAAATGGACAAGCTATGACTATGATGGAGAAGTTTGGTTTAATGAAACATTTATTATATCAGAAAATAACTTCTCATATAAAGGAAATAATAAATTTTCAGATAAATTAGTTACAATTTTTAAAGCAATTAAAAAGCTTAATAAAAGTGTTTTTACTGATTTAGGAATTGATTTTAAAACTAGACTAGGATTTTCAAAAGATTGGGGGCTAGGAACTTCTTCAACTTTAATTAACAACCTATCACTATGGGCAAAAATTAACCCATATGACTTACTTGACCTAACATTTAATGGAAGTGGATATGATATTGCATGCTGTGACAAATTTAATCCAATAGTATATCAAAAAACTAAAGATAAAAGGATAATAGAAAACTCTAATTTTAATCCATCATTTAAAGAAAATTTATTTTTTATCTACTTAGGAAATAAACAAAATACTTCAGAGGCAATAAAAAATTATAGATCTCACAAAAATGCAATAAAAAATATTATTCCTAAAATAAACTCTATTTGTTCATCAATAATTAAATCAAATACATTGACTGAATTTGAAAAATTAATACTAGAACATGAAAAAATTATTTCAAAAACTATAAATCTGGATCCAATTAAAAATATACTTTTTAAAGATTATCAAAGTGGAGCTATTAAAAGCCTTGGTGCTTGGGGAGGCGATTTTATTCTAGTTACAGGAAATAAACAAAATATGAAATATTTTGCTGAAAAAGGATATAATGAAATTATACCTTACAAAGATTTAGTTTATTAAGTTTAGTAAAATAAAGATCTATTATCTTCAATTTCAGCAGATTCTAAAAGAGCTTCATAGACCTTTGAATTATATGATCCAAGATTAATTGAATTTATTAAATTCATATAGCTTTGATAATTGCTCATCACATTTGCATATTTAATCTTATCAACAAGAATATAGAAAACTCCACTATTTCCAATAATACCCTTAGAAGTATCACCTTCATCCAAACCAAAAGCATAACCAACTACTGATGGTTCATTTCCAGTCCCCGAAAGTACAGGATTTTTCATGTTTACAGCTAATGCTGTTTGTATATTTTGATTTTGATTGGATGAAATATTTTCTAATGTTTTTTCATTAACCTTATCAATAATCATCTTCGCCTTTTTTTCTTTTCTAATTTTTGATATAGCTGTAATAGATGCCTTATCAACCGACATTAATCCTTCATTATTAATAGAAGTTAGCATTGCAACTAAATATCCTCCACTCTGTAAATTAAATCGTCTTATGTCATTAAGTTTAGTGTCAGAATTGTATGCCCATCTTACAATAGACCTTTGAGCGCCTACCCCAGGAATATTTTCATTTAATTCTCTAATGTTATTAACGGGATTAATCTTATAGTTAAAATCACTAGCGACATCTCTAAAATTAGATTTATCAATTGCTATCTCAAATTTTGAAGTAATATTAAAAATACTATCTATCGTTCGCTCTGATGCCTCAAGTTTTAAAGCTAAATTTGCAACTTTTACAGCTTTTTTTCTTCTAGATTGAGACAAAATTTCAATTATATGAAAACCAAAATCAGTTTCTACAACTGATATTTTACCAACGTTGTTTTCAAAAGAAAAATCTTTAAATTCTGGTGCAAATCCATCTACATATGAAAATTCAATTTCACCATCATTTTCATTGCTAGCCTTATCAGATGATAATTCTAAAAGGCTTTTGAACTTATTGGGTCTTCTTAAAACAATTCTATAAATACTATCTGCAGTTTTCTTTGCCTGTTCTTTTGTTTTTATTTCATTAGGATCACTTCTTAAAGATCCGCTATATGGAATCAGTATATGCCTAACCTTTACAGAATCAGGTATTTTTCTAGTATTTACTAATTTTGTAATTTTTATATAGTCTCCTTCCTTATAGGGCCCATAAAGTTCACCCTTTTTCATAGAATAAATTATCGGTTCCATTTCTTTAGAGAAGGAATTCTCAAAAACATACGAATCATATAACTTAATCGCTGAATTTAAATTTAAAAACTCTTCATTATCATTAGTGTTTTTAAATCCTAATACTTTTTTGGTTGTTTTTGTTTCAAAATCAAATTCCTCGCGATCCTTTAATAGCTCTTCAAGTTGAACTTCTATTTGTTTTTGATCACTTTCTGAAGGGTTTTCTTCAAACTTAACATATATCAGATCTCGAGATGCTTTAACCTCAAAATCACTTTTGTTTTGTTGCATATATTTCTTAACATCAGAGTTTGTGACTTTTACCAAGGAATCAGGTATTGATGTATAAGGAATCTTAACATATTTTAAATCAACATTATCATTTTCATAAGCATGCTGAGTCTTGCCATCAAATACAGTAGAATTCAATGCTGATCGTACAAGATCAAAATAAATTTTTTCTAGTCCTGAAGATGCCACTGTAGATTCATAATTATTCCAGGATTCATAATTAATTTGAGAACCTTGCAAGTCCATAGTCTCAGGTGAGATTTCTTTTAGATTAGATATGAATTCATTTAATTTTCTCTGATCAAATTCACCTTCGGAATTTCTAAACTCATCAAATGATAATAAATTATTTCTTAATAAATCTCTCATCAGATTTTTTTCAACAGTAATACCTAATTGATCTAATTCAGAAGCAAGAATTAATCTTCTCAATTCAATATCCCAAATAGTATTCATTGATTGAACATTTGATCTTGAAGCTCTATTTTGACGTTCTAAATTTTCTACCTTTCTCATGAAATCTTCTCTTTCCATTTCAATTCCATTCACTGTAGCAACAACATTCTGATCTCCAGGCAAAGCTCCTCCACCTTTGTTTATCACATCTGCAAAAACAAAAGAAAATAAAGCCATTGCAATTATTAAGATTAAAAACAATGATCTTTCTCGTATTTGATTTAAAACTGCCATTTAAAAATTAATTTAAAATATAGTGGCCAAAAGTAGCATTTTATTGTTAATTATGAAAACTTAAGCATCTATCTTTAGAGAAACTAAATTAATCCTTGTGTTAGTAACATCTAGGATTTTAAACAAAAAATTATCTAGTTTAATTTCTTCATTTATTTTAGGAATCTCTTCAGTACTGTTTACAATTAAGCCTCCTAAAGTTTCATATTCTTCGCCAACTGGTAGCTGTAATTTATACTTTTCATTAATATAGTCTACCTCAATTCTAGCAGAAAATTCATATTCATTATCAGATAGTTTCTTTTCTAATAACTCGTTATTATCAAATTCATCATCAATTTCTCCAAAGAGCTCTTCTACAATATCTTCAATAGTTATCATTCCAGAAGTCCCTCCATATTCATCCAATACTATTGCTACAGTCCTTCTTTTTACTGTCAATAAGTTAAGTACATCCTTAATATGCATAGCTTCTGGTATAAATTCAACTGGCATTAGTATTGATTTAATTGATTTTGGTTTATTAAAAAGATCCGATGAATGTGCATACCCAAGAACATCATCAACTGTATCTTTATAAATTAAAATTCTAGAATAACCAGAAGAAATAAATAAAGATTTTAAATTATTAATGTAATCATGCACCTCAACTGCAACTAATTCAATCCTAGGAATCATTATATCCCTTGATTTTAGATCTGAAAAATCCAATGCATTTTGGAATATTTGGACTTCACTATCTATTTCTTGATCTTTTTCAATTGCTTCAATTTGCTCATTTATATAATGTCCTAATTCATCCTTTGAAAAGAGAAGTTGTTTACTATCTCCTTTTGAATTAAAGAAAGTTTTAAGAAAACTATCTGAAATCCATGTCACAAAATCAGAAATAAAATAAAAAACTATGTAGAAAAAATATGCTGGAAGTATGAATATTTTAAAAAACTTTAATGAATAAATTTGAAAAAATACTTTTGGTAAAAATTCAGCAGTAATAAGAATAATAAAGGTTGATACAAGTGTCTGGTTAAACAGGTTTAAGTCAAATTCTCTAGTTAATAATGCTCCCATTGAAAATCCATATATTACCAATGCTATACTGTTTCCAATAAGCATAGTGGTAATAAATTTTGAAGGCTTTTTTGTTAAAATTTTTATTATTGAAGAGATAAAGCCTGTATTCTTTTTTTCAATTTCAATAGAAATCTTATTACTTGATACATAGGCTATCTCCATGCCAGAAAAAAAAGCAGAAAAAATAAGGGATGCAACTATGATTGGTATATCAGACATAATAAATTATAATTTCCCCCTGTCTTTAAATCTCTTCTGATATTTATTTCTAAACCAATATAATAAAACTGATAATATAGATAGAACCAAGAAAACTATTGACTTATTAAAATCAGTTTTATAATTTAAAAGAAATTCTATAAAAAATAATACAAAAAACCCCAGATAAGCATACTTAAAAAAACCTAATAATTTCATATTATAAATTTAATGATTATTTAGGTATATGTGATTGAAAATCAGCTTTAGTCAATACAACAGTATGCATCAGAGTTGCTGCTAGTTTTCCATCTGAATTAAATAATTCACCTTTTATAGTTGCTATGTTTTTTCCTTTTTTAATAATGGTTGCAGTAGCAAATACTTTCCCTTCAAATAATGGCCTGTGATGCAGACTATGAAGATTTGTAGAATTAGGATATAAAGATCCTTTAGATTCATAAATAATAAGTAAGCTCGTAATATCATCCAATAAAGCAGTCATCATACCTCCTTGCACTGTTCTATTTGGATTAAGAGTTTGTGCTGTAAATTCTGCATCTAACTTTAGGAAACCTTCTTTATACTCAATGAAGTTAAAATTGAATATTTTTCCTGTTCCACCTCTAGTTCTATGAAAATCTAAATATTTTATAAAATCTTTATCCATAAAAAATTAATCTTCTAAAGTTACATAGCCGCTTACATCTAAAAAAGTTATTTTTTCAAAACTTTTGTCAGAATCAAATCCTGACCCATAGATATCCTTGCCAGCTGAAATAAATTGAAATGGATAATTTGTAAATAACCACTCTTCTACTCTATTATAATACATTTGATCAGTTATTAGAGTGTCTTTTAGGTGAGTTGTAATAATAACATTTTTTCTTAAATCAATTAAATCAGTATTAGAATAAGAGATTGCATAATCAGCAGTAATTACACTCTTGTTTTTATTCTTATCAAACACAGTGATTTTAACCTTGTTAGGAAATTCAAAATACGGGAAATCCATATTAGTGAAATTAAACATTTTTGGGCTTTCCAAAATTGAGCTTACAAGTCCCGAGTCTGTATACACAGTATTTATATTTTCAGCTGCTGAAATTGAGGATTTTGATGAAGTAATATCTATTACATTTTCTAAATCATTATTACATGAAATCAAAACAAAAAGAGTAATAATAAAACTAATTTTTTTCAAATCTATAGCTTAGGTACTTTGACAGTCCTTCCTATCCAACAACCTATCTTAATTATTTCGCCTTCTCTTCCTGAAGAAAAGATTTCACTTTTTTGAGGAGCTTTAGCTAAATAATTTCTAGAACTTTGATTAGCTAGTTTTCTTAATTTGCTATCAACTCTACTTCCTTTAAGTGCTTCATTAGAGGCTAACCAATAAACTGCTCTTTGAGTAAAGTTGTCAGAACCACAATTTTTTGCACTACTAGCATACATCTGAGCAATAGCTAAATAACATCTTCCCATAGATGGGTTAAACCTAAGGGCTTGTATATAATATGATCTAGCTCTAGAAAACAAACCGTCCTTTTTAAATTGAGTTGCAATCCTAAATAATATTTTAGCTTTTTCATATGCGTCATTTTCAAGTTCAATTGCCTGATTATAGTATTCAAGAGCTTCAGATGATTTTCCTTCTTTTGCTTTAATAATTCCTAAATAATACGATGTAGATGCATTTGGATCCAACATATTTTTTTGCTGAAGGATTTTAACAAATAGCTCAGAATCCATGCATTCTTTATTAAATAATCTATTTAAAGCTCTTTGTAACCAAATTCCATTGTCCTTATTTTCTTCATAACTTCTATCATATAAAACAATCAAATTATCACAGTTCGCTCTATCTCCAACCTTCTTTTCCATTCCTTTTGAAATTTGATCATAAGCCTTTAAAAAACTATTATAAGAACTAACACGTTTTTTATCTTTAGGTGACAATTCTACATCAGACTCTGAGATTTCATCTGGCAAGAATTCATTTACCTTATTTGTATAATTTTTTATTTCCTTTTCTACCTTTTCAGAAATTTCATCATACTTAGTGAAAAGTTCTTCAGCAGATTTTAAATCTTGATCATAAAGATCAACTATCAATCCAAAATAAGTGTATAAATTTTTTGGATTATTAAATGTTTTTGAATCAGTGATAAATGCACTATTGAACATATCATATACTTCAGATTTTGTTATATTTAATTCACTCATATAATCATATTGAAGTTGAGCGGCCTTTGCTAAAACATCGCCTAGAGGAGTTTTACTAGGGAAGTTAATTCTCTTCTCATTCCATAATTTTACTAAATCATTAATATAATCAACTTTTTTATCTGCAGAAGAATTCTTAATCATATGTTTTAAAATTCGTTCTCCATAGACAAATATTGCGCTATTAAATTTTGGATTTCTCTCTCTTAGCTCCATCCATGGCTCATATGCAGCATCATAATTTTTAGCTTTTACATATTCACTGAAAATTGATAATGAATTAATATCATCCTCATTTATTTGCGAACTAACATTTAGTGATACAAATAAAAAACTTAATACTATTAAAAATCTGAATATTATTCTCATAATTAATTATATTTTCTTTTTACAAACCATCTATCATTTAAAGATAAACTTAATTGAAAATTGATGAAATTTTCTTCTACTAAATTACTATCAGTTGTACCTCTTTTTCCAATTTCAATAACAGTGTTAAGATTTGAAAAAAGCCTACTAACTGGTATACCTAGCCCAAAAGTTATACCAAACTCTTTAATGGACTGATTATTAATGTTTAAGCCTGTTTTCTCAAAATATATTCCAGATCTATAAACGATTCTTTGAAGTAACTTATTAAAGGAATTATAATCTGGTATATAAAATCCCCCTATTGATAAAACAGAAGAATCTTCAAAATAGGTGTTTTGGATGTTTAAAAGATCAGAAGAAAACACACTGCTTTTTATGATACTATACTCTGAACCAATAAACCAATTTCTAATTGAACCAATCCCTAATCCAACAGACATTTTAGATGGCATTTTTAAATCAGTTTCTTCAAGCCCCATTGATAATAAATCCACTTCAATTTCATTTATTGGAAATTCAAGATTTGTAGTTTCACTTACAATTACAGAAGCAAATGTTCTCTTATTTTTAGAAGCTAAATTATATTCAGGTGAATAAGTAAAAGAAGTAATTAATTGAGTTTTTTCATTAATCATTGGCTTGTATGAAATACCTAAATTGTAATTAATCCCACTTAAATCAGATCTGTTTATTTCTCTAGCTTGATAATCTAATGGTAATTGTTCATCATCATAAAGGAATTCTAATGCACTATTTTGAACATTTCCAAAATTATAATGCGCATCTAGTCCAATACTTAAATTATCTGAAATTTGATAACCAAACCCTAAAAATACTTTGTTTAATCCACCGTTTCCTGAGTATTTGTATTGCAATGAATCATTTATGTTTCTAGTCTCTAATTTATAGCCAACAGAAGAATAAGGAATTACTCCAAAACCCATACCAAATTTACCCATTGGAATATTTAATCCTAAATAATCAAATGTAGTTGTGCTTGCATTATCTGATCTCTCAGATGTTTCAAGTTTTGTTTCAGTATGCCCTACTCCAACTGTGAATTTAACTAGTCTACCCTCATTATTAAAAGAAAACATGTTTTTTCCAGTATATGAAGCTGGATTTCTAAAATTCATATGAATACTATCAGTGTATATACTAACCCCACCCATAGCTCTATTTTCTGTTGTTCCCTTAAATTTAAGACTACCTATACCATAGAATGAATAGGGAGAAGACGTCCCCTCTTGTGCCTGAATATTAAAGCTTATAAATAATATTATTATGGGTATAATTCGTTTTAGCAATCTTCTGTATTTAAATTCAAAATAAAATTTAGACCTTCTAATAAAAAATTTCGATTCGCAAAGATGCTAATTTTTAATGGTTTAGACAAGAAATCAGAATCACCTCCAGTTAAAATAACTTTAATATCCTTGTATTGCTTCTGATATTCTGATATACATTCTCTAATTTCATATACTATCCCATTTATTACTCCTGAATGAATTGAATCCTCTGTAGAAGACCCGAAAATATGAGAAGGATATTTTCTTTCTAATTTAGGCAGATTTGATGTTTTTTCACCTAATGCGCTATATCTCATATTAATCCCTGGTGAAATAGAGCCTCCATGATAATTTCCTGAAGCATCAATAAAATCAGTTGTAATACATGTTCCTGCGTCAATAATTAATACATTATTATTAGAATAATGTTTAATTACCGCGCTTGCTAAAGCTTTTCTGTCTGACCCAAGTGTTTCCTCACTTTCATACATATTATTAAAAGGTAATTTTAACTTATCTGATAAGAAATATATCTTATTAAGTGATATTTTATTAATTAATGTAGAATTATTGATACTAGAAACATTAGAAATTATAGCATTATTAAGAGCCTTATACTTACTTAAAAATTTATTTATTGCTTCAGTAGTATTTTCAGCATTAAAAATATCCATTTCAATAATATTATCATGCTCAAATACTGCAATTTTTGTGTTAGTATTTCCTATATCAATAATTAAATTCATTTTATAGCTTGTGCATCAAATTTACAAAAGGATTATTTATAATAATTATTTTGCTCAATAATAAAAATGCATCTATATTTGAGACTCATTTTAAGGTACCTTAGCTCAGTTGGTAGAGCAACGGACTGAAAATCCGTGTGTCCCTGGTTCGATTCCTGGAGGTACCACAAACCCCCTTTCAAGGGGGTTTTTTGATTAATTATGATTAACTTTAGCGACTACCTAATAAAAATATAATATGGATCATGCAATAGCATTTCTAAGTAATGAATGGATAATAACTACATTAAGTAGTATAGCTTTTATCCTTTTTATTCTATATATGGGTAAAATTAGTGATGAAAAAAACAAAATTAAGTTTATTAAGTTTATTGCTTTAGTAATGATATTTTTCACTGTTACTAACCATGTTATACATCTAATTAATGGAACTTGGACATTGGATAAACAGATTCCTGTACATCTTTGTGGAATTTCCGCATTAATCTGTTGTTTTATAATGTTTATCCCAGAAAATAAAACTAGGCAATTTCTATTCGAGTTTCTTTTTTATTGTGGGATTATAGGTGGAGGAATGTCCATATTTACTCCATTAATTGATAATTACAATGGATCGGTTAACTTCTTTTATGTTCAATTTTTTGTAAAACATTCAATTATTATAGCATTCCCTATTTATTTAAGAAATCATCTAAATATGGAACTAAGAACATATTCATGGCTAAAAACATTCATTGGCCTAAATGTTCTGTTAGCCTTTATAATGCCATTAAATCATTTTATAGGTTCAAATTATATGTATTTAGCAGAAGTGCCAGCCGTAGACAATCCATTAATTCTTACTACTAAATGGCCATATTATGTATTAACTTGGGAACCAATTATATTAAGCTTAATTTTAATTGTATATTATTTTTGTAAACCAAAAAAGGCTTAATTTTCTCAATTAACATTAGAAAATGGAGATGTCACCTAAATTTTATTTACCAATCCTAGCTATAGTTATTACTCTCTGTTTCAGTTGCAACAATCAACCAAAGAAAAATAATAACACTAAAATTTATGAAACATTAGATTTATACTCTGATTCTATTAATCCAGTTAGAATTGATAATATCAGTTTAAATACTGTAACTATTTTAAATAACTGGATTGAATATCAAGAATTAAAAGAAGTAATTAAATCGTTAGAAGATAATGAGGTTTCTTTTTTTAAGGATAACAAAGAGTATATTGGGAAATTCTTTGATGGATTGCAAAAAAGCATACCAAAATCAATAAGAAAACCAGGTATTATTTCTAGAATAAGTGTTTTAAAAACAAAATTTATGATACTTGAAAGTCATTTTTCGTCAAGTATTATAGATGAAAAACTTAAGAAAAATAAGATTAATGATGTATTAGCTGCAAACTCAAATTTTGTTTACCAAATAAACAAGCTAATTGAAAAGTCAAATCAAAAAATTGATAACTAATCCTGTTTCTTCTGAGCATTTAAAGCATCCTTACTAATCTTTGCCAAATTGAAATTTGGAGCTATAGCTAAAGCCTCATCCATTATAACTATTGCTGCGTCAATATTTTGCTCTCTATTTTCCTTAAATTTGACTAAGCCTTTTAAATACAAAAATCCTGCTTTCATAGGAACTTGATACTGGCCTTGACCCTCATAGTAAGTTCTCATTATATCACTATTTGAATTCGCTATTCCAAAAGTTATATTCTTTGTAGCTCCCATTAAATCATCTAATTGAATTTTTATGTCAGCTAATTCATATGCCACAAGTGGATTAGGCTTTCTTTTAAATAACTCTTCATAATGAACTAGAGATCTTTCAAGTTGATTTAAAAATTGAAGCGAAATAGCTTTTACCTCAACTGCCATATCAGAATCATTTTCATTACTCTCAATACCGATTGTATTTAAGGCCTGAATATGTCTTCCTTCATTCATATACAGTACAGCAAGAGTGTCAGCTCTAGCTTGACTAGGCTCTAACACATTTAAATGTGTTAAGCCATTTATTACACCTTGAACATCTCCTTGAGATTTCATTTGCTGATAGTATTGCTTATAGTGATTTATAAGAGTGTTTTTATCCTGACTATAGCTAATTGATGCAATAGAGAATAATAAAATAATATATAAATTTTTCATAATTTCTATAATTTATTAAAGACGAAACTAATAATTAATTTTTAAAATGCAATTTGAACTAAAAACTCTCCATATATGATTTCATCTCCGGAATCAAAATCTGCTTTATAAGCACCTAATTGCATTTTAAGATTATTTCCGTCAAAATATTTTGAAATACCAAATCCATAACTATCAAATGATTGCAGTAATGATTCTGTATTCATATCAAATTCAGGATTTGATGCTTCATATCTTAAATCAACCCCAAAACCACTATTACTAACATATCCTAAATGTAAATTGTAACTATCTCCTATGATTAGGTATTCACTAATTTGTTGTGGAATAAGTACATTAAATGAGTTTTCATCTGTATAGGTCTCATCTAAATTACTAGCATATGAATCTGCATATTCAAACATGAATGAAAATCCTTTATATTTTAAAAGCAAATCAAAAAATAATTGAGAATAATCTGGCAAATTATGATTGCCATTGCTGTCATATAGTAAAAAATCACCATGACCATCACCCATTGAATTACTAGCTCCATAATTTTTAGAATATGCCATTCCTAATTGAATTTTCAAGTTTTCTTCACCAATTATATCGACTGTACTGTTTTCATTTCCATCGCTAAATAATCCTAATGGATATAAATTCAACCTAGAACCTATTTTAATACCTCCAAGATCAGAATCCCTTGAATCTTCACCAAAAGAATTTCTTCCATCACCAGAAGTAACAGCCAGTTTTGGTTCAATTACAAACTTATCCCCAAAACTGCTTTCTACAAATACCCCAAATTCTTCACCATTTTCTGTATAATTTTGACTAAGAAGTCCTCTTTCAGTAAAACGCAATTGGTCTTCGTTATGCGTCATTTCTAAATTGTTATGAAAGACTTGTCTTTGGCCAAAATAAACCGTGGTTGAGTTATTTATATGATATCCTATAAAAGCCTCTACTAATGGTCTAGAGCTACTATAATCCATCTGAATAGTAAAACTAACCTTCTCCTTGAATGCTCTACCTTCAATAAATAAATTTGAACTCTTAGACTTAAACTGTCTAGAAATTTCATTATATGTTCCTTCCTCTACAGTAGATAAAATATCATTGTATATATATGTAGGTTTTATAAAACCATGAAGGTTAAAAAGATAGTCTCCATCATTAAAAGAAAATGATATACCATTTCCAAAATTATAATTTGCATTGTTTTTTTCTTCCTCCTGTGCAGTTAAAAGAAATGAAAAACACATTGCAATAATTGTTATTAGACTTTTTTTCATTTTGTTTATATTATATTTTTAATTATTTAATCTATATATGGGTAAAATATCGTCAATTTTAGTTTTAATTAATCCAAAACTTACAAAACTATTAGGTGCTTCGGGCTCCATAAGTTCGGCAATTAAATTAGATCTACGTTGTTTCATATAAATTATATAATCTCCCTTAGAAAATTTTATTATATCATCAACTAGTTCAGATTTAACTTCTTGTAGTTTCATTTTTTCATAAACTAGAAAATTATCATTGTAATCCTTAATTAGATACTTATTTATATCAATTAGAGTATCATTTTGAATTTGACTCATTTCTATTCCTAAATTCTTTAATTTGGATATAATTGAGCTATATTCCTTCTTTATTATATATCCCTGAGGTCTAACCCTTATCAGTTTAGCTATTGGTTTTTTAGCATCCCTCATCATTACATCTAATTCAATTAATTCATTTGTATCAATATCAATGGCTTGAATCTTATCACTGTATATTGACTTATCACTTTTTACTATAATTTCATTGCTCATACCATTAGCAATTTCTATTTGTTCTTTTATTAAGTCTGTATTGTTATAACTAGTTTTTAAATATGATAATGCTAGAGTTAATCCGCTATTTACTCTTCTTTTAAATGATGTTTTTGCAATACCAACACCCCTTATTTCGAATAGGGTTGCAAAAACATTGTTTAATGCGAATGAATTAGAACTAGACCTGGCTGTTGTAGTACCCTGGCTAAAATGAATTTCCCCTGAAATTTTTTCAGATTTCATATAGTTTCTATGTTTTAAATTTATTTTATCTAATTCATCTTTAGCATTTTTTGTAAATAATGTATCGATCATTATCCTAATATTTTCAGGAATATTCAGATTAGATGAATTATGGAACATTACATCATATGCTGAACAGATTCCAAAAGTACTTAGCTGTGCAAAATCTTTTCTAAATGGTCTATATTCATGAAAATCAAGCGCTACATCAGGATTAAATTGGACAAATGCATCTTTAATTAATCTAGTTTCAATAGCCATTAGCTTAGTATGATCTCTATTTAAATCTAGCCCATTTGCTGCATATCTATTGTTTTTTAGAAAACCATCAATATTTGCCATAGGCAGAATTGCTAAATCTATCTTATCCAATAAATAGGTGTATTTTGAATCATTTAACAGAGTATGCATTAGATATAACATAGCCTCTGTACTTGCAGGTTCATCGCCATGTAATCCTCCTTGCATCCAAATATTTAATTTTTGTAGATTTTTTGAATTATTAGATAAAAACATAATAGGAATTTTCTTTCCTTTAGATGATTCTCCAATATATTTAAGTGAAATTTTATCTGGATGGATAGTAGAAATATTATTTAGAAATTCTAATAATTCCTTATAATTAGTGTATCCTTTTTTCTTTTTTAATGCAGGAGTTCTATTTTCAAGTTCTTCATATTCACTAAAAAATTTTTCGGTAATCTTTTTTGATTGTGGGCTTAGCTGAGCAGAAACTAAGTTGAAGCTTATAAAAAATAGTATAAATAAATAATATTTTTTCATAATAAAATTTAAAATGAAATTGTAGTTATTATTCTAGTTAACCATTCATTTCCTTCAATTGGGCTTCCTTGAGTATTATTAATCCCCAATGATCCATCTACATATGTTATAGATGCTTGAATTTTTGCACCATAATTTTTTGCTAATAATTTTCCAATACCAATAGTATAATAGTTAGGTCTATTATAGAATGTCGCATTGTTTAAAAAAGAATTTTCATCAGCTTTTAAATGTGTATACCTTGTGTCAACTGAATATCCGCTTTTAAAAAGATATCCCATTTGTATATTATAGGCCTGGCCTAACATCATTCTTCCTTTAACATAGCCATCTACATTTTGTAATCCATCAACTAAAAAGCTTTCAGATATTGAACCATCATTTCTAACTCTTTGGGTAATATCATCTGGAACGATAGCAGTTGATTTAATATACTCACCCAAGGCTGAAAATCCCTTATACTTAAATAGAAAATCAATCCCATATTTAGTATAGTCAGGTAATGATTCTTGATCATTTTCATCTAAATAGATTATAGCTCCACTTGCCCTACCTCTTCTACTGCTCATGCCCGAATTATGGCTAAAATGAACACCTAACACTAATTTTGGTGCCTGTTCTCTCATCACATCAATCTGTCTAAACTGCCCTAGATTTGTAAATAGACCAAACGGCAAGTAATCTAATCTTCCTCCTATTTTTAATCCTCCATGATCCTTGTCAAATACATTAATTCCATCTCCATTAGTTAAAACAAAATAAGGTCTTAAATAAGAACCTCTCCCTGCCCTAAAGCGCCCTGTAACAAATAGTCCAAATTCTCTTATTGATGAAAAAGCAGATGTCAGTCTACTTCTTTCTACAAGTTGTAAAGAATTAGAATTCATAAATAATTCTCTATTATCAGTGTAGGTTGCTCTTTGTCCAAATAATATTGAAATTCTATTTGTAACTGCATATGAAACATATGCGTCTAATAAATAATCCCCAGTGTCTTCTCCAGTTTCAGAAGTTCCGCTAAGATCAGCTTGAAATCGATAGCCAAATTTTTGATTTTTAGATTTTCCGTCTATTCTTAACCTCAATCTCCTAATCCTGTACCTTGATGTAGATGAATTTTCTTCAACATCAGTGTAATTTTTTAAATCTATCATAGGCTGAGCATAGCCCGTTAGCCTTATAGAATGGCCCCTGTCAGCGTTAAATTGTAATCCTTCTCCAAACTTATATGATTCAAGACTAATATTCTGAGAAAAGATAGCAGTTGAAATAAATATGGCAATAATTAAAGATAGTTTTTTCATTGTTTTTAATTTGAATCTTATTAATTAAAATTTGTTCCATCTAATTTAGTTCCTGGAGAAAACAATCTTCCATCTGCTTCTGGGATACCTGCATGCTGAAAGAAAATATCACCATTTTCATTTGGCACTTGATTTAAATCAGGATATCTAGTGTAAGACTCGTTAGGATTATTTGCAAGGGGCTCAATATCAAATGTTAAAATTTCATTTCCATTACTATCACGCATTGTAACCATATCTCCAGCATTATTCATGTTTAAACGATCTTCAAAACCATTAGCAACTTGTATAATAGCTCCACCAAAACTACCAGTTGGAGTTCCTCCACCAAAGACAACTAAAACTCCATTTTCAGGTAATATAGTGCCAGATGGGAATGTATGTCTAATTGCAGCCGCATCAGAAATTGTATAGCCTGAAATATCTATTTGACCTCCCATATTATAAAACTCTAAAAATTCATCGTCATCTTGAGCATACTCTCCATCTCCATTAGCATCTCCATCCAATCCTTGATTAGATGGATCATATAATACCTCGTTAATTATAATTAAAGGCTGAGGGCATCCATTATATTCTGGATATCCAGCCTCTTCTGGACAATCATCCTCTGCATCAACAATTCCATCCCCATCCGAATCCGAATCATCATCCAATAAATCTATAGTGATATCAGATGAAAGTACCATTACATCATTAGCCCTTACTATACTAATAGTTATTTGTTCAACATCTTCAGTTTCATTATCCTGAATACTAGTTATCAATACAGAACCTTGTAAATTTCCAGCTGAAATTTGTATCTGATTAGCACTTACAGAAAAATCTACTGATTCTTCTGCTGTCCCAGAAAATGAAAAAGGTATAACTATGTCATTATCTACAGTAGAATTTAAAACTGCCATTAGTTCAACTGTTTCATTGTCTTCACTTAGTTGAGTATTATCTACAAATAATGTAACTGTTGGTAATATATCTTCTGTATCACAAGAAATTAAAAAAAATAAACAAAGTATAGAGTAAAATTTAGCTTTCATTTTGATGTCTTTAAATTTTAAGTATTATATGGTATAATTTTCACTGCAAAAGTATAATATTAATTCAAATTAGATTAAAATTTTATTATACTTTTACGAAAATTAAAGTACGTGTTGTTTTGAGAATAAAATTTATCCAAATATTTTTAGTAACCTTTATTTTTTCTTGTAGTCCTACTGGAGTTGATTTTATTGCAGATCCAGTAGTTATTGAACCTGTTGAACTAGAATCAGGCACAGGTGTATTTATATATGAGTATTTAGATAAAGACATTGAGGTTTTCTATTATACCCCTGAAAATATTAGTCAAAATACCACAGTCGTTTTTACAATGCATGGTAGTGGAAGAGATGCTGAGGCTACTCGTAATGCTATGGTAAGTAAAGCTATAGAGCATAATTTTATAGTGATTGCACCTAAAATCAGTCAAGAAAATTTCTCTGGTGGAGATGGTTATAATTTAGGGAATGTATTTGAAGATGGAGATAATCCATCAGAGGCAACAACTAACTCTGAAGAAGAATGGTCATTTTCAATAATTGAACCATTATTTGATCAAATAATTGCTTCTACAGAAACTACTGTAGAAACATACCACATAACAGGGTTTTCTGCAGGTGCCCAATTTGTTCATCGATTTATGTTTTTTAAACCTGAAGCTAGATACGATAAAATAGTAATATCAGCAGCTGGATGGTATACAGTAATGGATAATAATATATCCTTTCCATATGGATTTAAAAATAGTCCATTAACCAATAATTCTATTCAAGGATTATTAAATAATTCGCTGCACATTCAAGTTGGATCTTTAGATAATGACCCAAATGCTCCAGGTCTAAGACATAATGATTATGCTGATGCTCAAGGATTACACAGATTAGAAAGAGGTATTCATTTTTATGACAGAGCTCAATTAATTGCTCAGAACAACTCATATAATAGTAATTGGTCTTTTACTATCATCAACGGAATAGGACATAATCTCCAGGGGTATACTGACAGTGCTTGTGATTTAATTTTCAACTAATATGAATTTGAATAAAAATATTATTGGTTTATTTCTTGGCCCCATAGTATTTACTATAATCATACTATTTTTTAATCCTGAAGGCTTAAATTATGAAGCTAAATGTATATTGGCTTCAACTGCATGGATGGCTGTATGGTGGGTTACTGAATGTGTGCCAATAGCAGTAACGGCGTTACTTCCAATAGTTCTTTTTCCTATAACCGGGGGATTAGATCTTCAATCTACAACTGCATCTTATGGCCACAAATTGGTTTTCTTATTTGTTGGTGGGTTTATTATTGCACTTGCAATTGAAAAGTGGAATTTACATAAAAGATTAGCATTAAATATAATTAGAGTAACTGGATCAAAAAAATCAAAAGTTATACTAGGGTTTATGATTGCAACTGCATTTTTATCAATGTGGATTTCAAATACAGCTACTTCAATTATGATTCTGCCAGTTGGTTTGGCAATTATTGCTCAGCTAAAAGATGACCCTAGGACTATTGAAAATGAAAATTTAGTTTTTGGTAAATCTCTTATGATAGCGATTGCCTATAGTGCCTCTATTGGAGGAATGTCTACACTAATTGGGACCCCTCCAAATATGGTTCTTTCTGGGGTTGTAGAACAAAGCTATGGTATTAAAATAAATATGTTTGACTGGATGAAATTTGGAGTACCAATCAGTGCAAGTTTACTAATTATTTGCTGGTTATATCTAACTAAAATTGCTTACAAATTTCCTAATGAAGAATTTGCCGCTGGAAGAAAAGAAATATTAAATCAAATTAAATTATTAGGTAAATTTTCATATGAAGAATTTAGAGTATTAATTGTTTTTGCTCTAACAGCAGTTGGTTGGATTTCTAGAGGTTTTCTTGAAGAATTTATTCCAACAATTGATGATACGATAATTGCCATTGCCTTTGCAGTAACTTTATTTATAATACCAACAAAAAATAAATCGGATGACAAGACTCTTTTAGTTTGGAAAGATACAGTTAAACTTCCTTGGGGTATATTATTGTTATTCGGTGGTGGTATGGCAATAGCTACTGCTTTTGGGAAAAGCGGCCTTGCATTATGGATGGCCGATCTACTAAAAAATCTTGATGGTATTCCTTTAATTTTAATAATTTTTATAATTGTTACATCAATTAATTTACTTACTGAAGTTACTTCGAATATGGCAACTACAGCAATGCTATTACCAGTTTTAGTTACAATTGCACTAGCAATTCAGGTTCATCCTTATTTCTTATTAATTGGAGCAACATTAGCTGCATCATGTGCTTTTATGCTTCCAATATCTACACCTCCAAATGCCGTAGTATTTGGTTCAGGGCTATTAAAAATAAAAGATATGTTTAAAAAAGGAGTTTGGATGAATATATTATCAATTATTATTATAACAATGGTTGTATACTATATTCTACCATATGTATTTGATGTTTCTTCTGAATTAATTCCTATAAATTAAATTGATCTAATAAGTTTGATTGGTCTTTTATAGCATTTTTAAATTCATGCGTAATCCTTTCAACTAATTCTTGTACAGAAACATCATCTAATATATTAGTCACCCCTTGACCAGCTGACCAGATAGTACTCCATGCCTTTGCTTCAGCTTGAGCTGCATCAAGTTCCTTTCCAAAATCAATCTTAGCTTTGCTTGCCCACATTTCTTCAGTTATTCCCATAGACTCTAAACTAGGTCTTAAAAAACTAGCGGGAACTCCAGAAACTGCTGCTGTATATACAATGTCAGTAGCTCCAGAATTTATTATCATCTGCTTGTAATCCTCAGGAGCTCTACTCTCTTTAGTATTAATGAACCTAGTACCCATATATGCATAATCAGCTCCCATCTGCATTGCAGAGGCAACATCTCTTCCATTACTTAT
>CERV01010211.1_pt1 | contig 31559 bp, 30 predicted proteins | sample 530871 | NCBI WGS metagenome assembly CERV01 (sample SAMEA2621045, study PRJEB7988) | marine metagenome | biome: marine biome (ENVO:00000447); feature: deep chlorophyll maximum layer (ENVO:xxxxxxxx); material: "saline water (ENVO:00002010), including plankton (ENVO:xxxxxxxx)" | depth 50 m
TGTCTTTTTCTTTTAGTAGACTGTTTTGTAAGTATATGGTTTCTACTTGCACTTCTACTTTTAACAGAAGTGCCTGTTTTTTTAAAACGTTTAGCGGCACCTGAGTGCGATTTTAACTTGTATCCCATATCTATCTCTTTATATTTATTTCTTTTTTATAGGCGATAAGACCATTAATAGTTGTCTTCCTTCCAATGAAGGCTCTTGGTCAACTTGAGCCATTTGTTCAAGTTCATCTCTTATTCTATTAAGAAGATCTAATCCAAGATTACTATTTAGTATTTCTCTACCTCTAAATCGGACGCTTATTTTAGTCTTATCTCCGTCAAGAATAAAGCTTTTGATCTTTTTTAATTTAATATTATAGTCACCTATATCAGTAGATGGTCTGAATTTTATTTCTTTAATAGTGTTTCTTTTTGCTCTTATTTTGGAAGAAGAAGAGCTTTTCTTTTTTTCAAAAACATGCTTCCCATAATCTAAAAGTTTACATACAACTGGATTTGCATCAGATGGAGAGACTTGGACTAAATCAAGAGATGCTACCTTAGCCGAATTTAGGGCTGAATCAATTGAAACTAGGCCTTGTTTATCTCCATTTTGATCAATAAGCATGACTTCAGATGCTATGATTTTTTCATTGATTGGTGAAATATTTTTCTTAGATGAAGCTATGATCTGGTTCCTGTGCAAAGACTCTTTGTAAATTTATAATTGGATTGCTTAGCCTATACTGCTCATAAGAAAAAGAGTCTATACTAAATCTTCTACAAAAAAAAGGAGGATTTGCATCTTTAGTTGATTTTTCCTGAAAATTAAACAAGAGAATAGGCATTGTGCTATTTATTAAAAGAATCAATTCTCATAAAGTGACAATTAGGATTTACTTGATGAAATAGAGGGCAGACCTCAAAAGCTAATATTTTATTTTTTTCGCGCCATGGATAATTAGAGAATCTAGATGGTTCATTTTCTAGAGAACCATTTGTATTTGGTGCAGCAAATTTTTCAGCTCTGTTAGTTGAAAGAAAGACTCCAGTGTGTTTCACACTTTTATCTAAAAAATTAAAGTACTCTGAGACTTGCTCCTTAGTCATTTCTTGAAACGAGCAAATATTGACAGCAATATCTAGAGAATCTTCTTGCAAAAGATTAATTTGAGAAGGGGTTAAAAATACAAAATCATAATCATTAAAGTTCTTGTTATTTGCCTCATTTGGCATAAGAATTTTTGCATTTGGATATAAGTCTTTTATAAAAAAGATCGCTGAGGATAAAGTTTCTGGCAAGTCAACATCTATAAGAGTTGCCGCATCAAAATTATCAAATAAAACAGAAAGTAAGTTGCCGCTACCGCCACCAATCTCAAGTATGGTTTTATTTCTTTTATTTACAATAAAGTAATTAAGAATATTAAATATATAATATGAATAAATCATTTGAAAATTTAGACTGTATCTATTTTTAACAGCTCGCTTAATATGTTTTATTGATTTAAATGCGCCAGACTTTTCTGCAATTTCATAATGATCTAATCGAAAACTGCTATTAGCTCCAAAAAATTTAGAATAAGGTTCGGAATTTTTATCCTTTCTGTTAAATGCATTTAGATTATTGAATGCAACTTCGGGAGATATTAAATCTGTAAATCCAATTTTGCTAAACAATTTAAGTAGAATTTTTTTTAAAAAAAATATGGGAGAACCAAAAATTCTCTTAATTTTATTCTGATTTGGTTCGTAAAAGCCTGAAGATCCAGAAATGATAACCTTGTTATCAAGAATTTTTATGTTGAACAAAGATGAATGTTTTTTCCAATATTCCGACTTTGAGTGCTCTTTATGTTTTAAATATTCTGGTGATGATAAAAAAATTGATATTCTTTTTATAAAATCTTTATCAAAAGTATATTCTTTCATTAAAATCCTTAATAATTTATTTAATTTTTCTTTAAATTGAAATTATTCTACACTTTTCTGACTTCTTCATCTATAAAATCCATAAGTCCTTTAATAACTAACCTTTCATCAAAAAATTGATGAGCTCGAAACTTTGCAGAATTTCCTAAATTATTTCTTAATACATCGTCAAGCGCTAAAAGGGACATTTTTTCACTCAAGTCTTTAATATCTCCAACTTTAACGAGGTAACCGGTCTTACCATTTACAATCGAATCAGTTAGTCCAGAGATTTCTGAACCAATTGAAGGAATTCCACAAGAAGCAGATTCAATAATTACACTTCCAAAGCCTTCTCTAAAACTTGGTAGGCAAAATATATCTGCAGATGCCATATAATTTTGTGGTATATCAGTATAAGGCAGAAAGATTATTGAGTTTATGCCGAGCGAAGTTGCAAAATTTTTAACAGTATTGATAGGGATCTCATTTGGCCCAACTAACCACAGTGATGTTTCAATTTCTTTATTTTCAATTTTTGAATATGCTTCTATAAGTTCCATAATGCCCTTTTCTACATCTAGGCGTCCAATAAATAAAAAAACAATACTTTTTTGCGAAACTCCGAGACTTTCTCGTAACGATTCTCTTATTTGATAATTTGGTATAAATTTTTCAATGTCTATACCGCATAAAGAACCATGACCAATTACTATAGATTTTTTTTCATTTAGAACATTATTATCAATCAAGAATTGTCTTTGAGAGCTACTATCAACTATAACTTTAGAAGAACAAAAAAATATTAATTTATCTAAAATCCTTAAAAAATTTCTATATACACCTTTTTTTGTTTGCCAGACTTGTCCAGTAAATGTATGAATTCTGGTAGGTATTCTCATAAATTTAGAAACCATCATTCCTATCAAGCCAGCTTTAGGTGAAACAGTATAGACTACTGAAATAGTTTCTTTTCTAAAAAATTTATATAGAAGAAAAGTAGATCTTAGATCTCTAAAAAAATGAATTTTTCTTTCCATTTTTGAATCTATATACTCTATTCCTCTAGGTAAAGATTCTATGGTTATATTGCTATCGGACAAATTCGCGATAACGAAAACCGAATAATCTTTTTTAAAGCTATTAATTATAGATTCAAGATGAAACTTAACTACTAAAGGCGACGTGACTACTATAGCTAGATTTTTGATGGGCTAATTAATTTATCATTGTTGAAAAAAATCATAACATGCCTTCTTTTTTATACCAATCTATAGTTTTTTCGAGACCTTTGCAGACTCCATATTCGTATTCTATATTGAGATCATTTAATAATTTCTTATTAGAAAATATTTTTTTGTTCGTCATAGCATTTAATCTTCTTAATGAGAAAATTAAAGGTCTGTTTGTAAAAAATTTTAGAAATTCAAATATATAGGCAAAGAAATAACCAGCCGAAACAGGAACTTTGATAACTAAGAAATTAGATTCTAATGATTTCAATACCCATTGAATTATGGTTCTTATTTCATGTGGCTCATCAGCAGCTATATAAACATTATTAGCAGCTTCTTCTTTTATGCTTGCAAGCCTGAGAATTTTGATAAAGTCTCTAATATAATAAAAATTAGTTAAGCTTTGGCCTGAACCAAATATAACAAATCTTTTTTGTTTTACTTTTTTTACTAGTTCAAAAATACTGCCCTTATGGTATTCTCCAAATAAAGCTGTTGGTCTAAGAATTATTAGATCAAATGAATTTTTGGCATAAATTTTTAATAATTTTTCTGCTTTTTTCTTTGATTCTCCGTATGGGGTTAATGGGCAGCCATTTTCTTCACTAATGATTAAATCTGAACCGCCTTCACAAACCGCAACGCTACTGACAAATACCATCTTCTTTACTGATGCAATTTGGCATGCAGCTGCGAGCCTTTCTGATCCAATAACATTGACTTTGTTCAGTAAATCACGTTCTGATGGCGAAGATCCCAGCGAAGAATAAGCTGCTAAATGATATACAAGTTCAATATCTTTAAGAATTGAACCTAAATTATCATCTATAAGATTAATTTTTTTCCAAGTAAGATTAGCACAGTGTTTAAAAATTTTTGGGATATTGCCGTTATTATATGTTGCGATTATTTTTATACTCTTATCTTTACTAAGCTCATTAATTAAAAAACCGCCAACAAAACCATTACCTCCTGTGATTAATATTTTTTTATACATAATGATTAGTATTTTACAAATAAATTTCTGTTAGCGATTTAATAAACTCAAAATAAACTTCTTTGGTAAGTTCAGGATTAAAAGAATATACAAAATAAGGTACTGCCACCTTTGATTAATGATCTTCTTTATTATTTTTCTTGCCTCTAAAGGATTTTCTGAGGTTATTAAGTAAACTGCTTGATAGAACTCAAACTTACCATAAGCGAGTTTAATTTCTTCTTTATAATCTTTAGCAAGGGTGGGGTTGCTTGCAACTAGCCTGTCGATCGTAGATTTTAACTCATCTCTTATGCAATGCAGCTTCTTATGAGTTAATGCTCCTGAATGAATCCTAGTTTTCACAATCTGGTCATTTATCACTCCAACATCTTGCTTAGAAGCAATATCCATAAATAGATCATAATCAGGTCCGTATTGAAATGTTTCTGGAAATGATAAATTTTCTGAAATCGTATATGACCGCAAGAGCATGACACTTTGCATATTGATCTCATAATTTAGAAGGAGGTTTTTGAATATACTTCCACTAAAATTCTTTGCAGGCTTATTACCTCTTAGAGATCCATATTCATCTATTATTTGAGCACCGCCGTAACTCATAACAAATTTATTTTTATCCATTAAGCTTACTTGTTGTTCTAACTTAAATGGTAGATAAAGATCATCGCAATCTAAAAACGCTATATACTTTCCTGAAGCTCTTTTCATTGCTAAGTTTCTAGCTTTGCCAAGACATACATTTTGATCAATTCTAATATATCTCAATTTATCATCATATGAGTTTGCAATCTCATGACTATTATCATTTGATGCGTTATCAAAAAAAATAATTTCCCAATCTATAAAAGATTGATTGTAGACAGAGTCTATTGCCTCATTAAGAAACTTCTCTCCATTAAAACAATTCATTATTATGCTTACATAAGGACTTGTAACATTACTCATTAATTTATCCCTGCTATGAGTTAGGTTGTGTTTTTATATTATTAATTTTCTTCAATGAACTCGACAAGATAATAATAATTGCAAACATTGTGTAGCCATAGTAAGTAGAAAATCCAAAATCATTATAAATGAAAGATTGAAAAATTAATGCATACATAAGAGAGAAGCCAAAAATTTTCTTTTTTTCACTAGGTTTACATTGCTTTAAGCCTTGAGATATGGAATGAAATAAAATGTAATACATCACAGATGTAAATAAAAAACCTATCACTCCACCCCTTAAGCCATTTGTCATAAGATTTCCTCCTATGGTATTTTTTACTAATGCAGAATTTGCTGGAAGCGGAAAGTTTTCAATAAACCCAATCGTTTGATAGCCCATTAGAGCTAAACGAACGATTCCAGAGCCAAGCCTCTGACCAACTGGAGTTTGATTGCTAGAGGCACTTTCATAAGATTCTCCAAAAGATCTAGACATTTCTTTTAATGCATCTGCATCGTAAGTGTCTATGAATAAATAGACTAATAGTGATGATGAAAAAATTATTAGTACAAAAGGCATTACAGTAAAAAAAATTTGTGGTATATATTTTGCAAAAGTATATATAAATATAGTCATTGCAAATGCAACATAGGTATTTCCACCTGTGGACAAGATAGAAAATAGTATTATTAATAATATGATATATGATCTATTTTTTGAAATAAACGCAAGGGATATCGCCAAAGGCAAAAGGAAGTATGCGGGAACTAATGAAGCCTGCTGAAGATGGGCAGATATTCTCGGTAAAGTTAATCCAAAAAACAATTGCTCAGTATCTGCATGACCCAATAAAGACTGCCAGCCAATTCCTGATAAAAAAGATGAACTATAGTATGGGGCTTTATCAAACATGGCATTAAACATGCTTGAAGAATTAATTGATATTAAAAGAGCTATGATTGAGCATGACGCAAAAAAACAATTAATATAATTTAATGTTCCAATAAACTTCAAAATACTTTCTGGATTCATTAATAAAATAGTTAATGTAAGCGAGATTAACAATGCATATCCTAAAATATCATTAAGATCTTGCCTGACAATTAAATCGCTCAATACACAAGATAAGGCAACATAGATAACTATAAGACCTTTTTTATTTATTTTTTTCTTATATGAAGTAAAAAGGAAAGTTAATATTAAGGCGATCATGGTTATTTGAAGAATCAATCTTAAGCCTAAGGCATCTACAGTGAGTACATGCCCAGAAGTAAATACAGCAAGTACTAGGGCTAATGAAACATAATTAAAACTATATTTTTTTTTGTTTTCAATGCTTTTACTCTTTTGAAAATTCTTGATGCTAGTTTTAAAGTGAGATGTCATGACTCTTGATTAATCAATCCTTTAATACCTTCCTTAAGATTTATCTTAGGCCTCCAGGAAAGGATCTCGCCTGCTTTTGTAATGTCTCCATATAACACCATATTTTCATTATCTCTGTATGGCACTTTACCAAACTGAGGTTTACCAGTTGTTGATAATTCTTGAATTAATTTAATTACATCTTTAATTTTAACTGGCTTACCAGAAGCAAGATTAATTATTTCTCCATACATGTTTTTAGCCTTAAGGGCGTTTAGAATTCCAATAACGATATCATCTATATGGCAAAAATCACGTAATTGATCTCCTTCAGATGTATCAAATTTTATGTTCTTTGCACACCCCTCAATTATTTGAGGAATAAATCTGTTTTTAGCTTGATCAGGCCCATAAACAAGAAAAAGTCTTAAAATAATACTAGGAAATTTCTCAGTGCGACCTAACATTTGAAGGAGGTTATTAGTTAGAAGTTTACTTAAAGAATATGGTGAATTTGGCTGCTCTCGCATTGATTCTTTCTGAGGAGATGGGCAGTTGCCATACTCATCACTAGAGCCAATTTGAATAAAGTTTTTAATGATACTTTTATCAAGAAAGTTGATAAGATTAAATGCGCCGTTGAAGTGTACATTTATAACATCTTTTCCTCCATTAAAATAATTTGAATGATCCACATAGCCTCCCAAATTAACTACATATTCAAACTTATTTGTAGGTAACTTTTTTTTTAGCTCCTGAGCATTGCAAATATTAACCTGGTGATACTTAACATTTTTGACTAAATCTTTAGAATTTGGTTTATTTAATGAAATAACAGAAACAACGAAGCCCTCTTGTACTGCCTTGGCTACAAGATGCTTTCCAATAAAGCCAGTGCCGCCTATGACTAGTAAACTAAGTCCAGCAAACATATTAAGTTTTCCAAGGTGCAGTATCTGACTCCCACATGGAATCGAGCATATCCTTATCTCTTTTAGTATCCATGCATTGCCAAAAGCCTTCATGCTTATATGCAGCAAGTTGTCCTATTTCTGCAGCCTTCTCTAGTGGCCCTTTTTCAAGAACTGTTGCATCTCCATCTAGAATAAGATCAAAGAATTCTGGTTCTACAACAAAATATCCTCCATTTATCCAACTTAGACCAACTTGGGGTTTCTCTTGAAAACTAGTTGCTAAATTATCAACAATATCTAATTCTCCAAATCTAGCTGCTGGGTGAACGGCTGTGACAGTGACCATTTTTTCTTGTTCTTTATGAAAATCTAAGAGTGCATTAATATCGATATCAGCAATCCCATCACCATAGGTTAGAAGAAATGGTTCATTTCCAATATACTGTTGCATTCTTTTAACTCTCCCTCCTGTCATGGAGTTAATGCCTGTATCTATAAGAGTTACATTCCAATCAATGTTTTTTTGATATAAAGAATTTATTTTTCCAGTACCAAGATTGATACTGAAATCATTATTTAAAGCTTTATAATTTAGAAAATATTCTTTCACATATGTTGCTTTATAGCCTAGTGCTAAATTAAAGTCCTTATGACCATATTTTGCATATGTATTCATAATATGCCAAATTATTGGAAGCCCTCCAACTGGCACCATAGGTTTAGGAATACTTGACGTATATTCAGAAAGTCTTGTTCCAAAACCGCCAGCTAAAATAACTACTTTCATATTAAATACTCCATATATAGGAAAACCAATTTAAATATTATAAACGATATACTATTATTATCTTCACAAGGATAACTCTTCAACAAATCTGTACACTATCTTATATCAATGAATTTCCTTTGATAATGACTCTATTTCTTTAATATCTTCTAAATTCTCGTTTCGCCAAATATCTCTCTTCACTCTTATATTTTGAAGATGAGAATATATATTATTTGTATTAATTAATGTCCCGAAATATTTTTTAGGACTATTATCTTTGACCGGATAACCAAAAATATTATCCAGAACAATATCTCCCAACTCCTTGCTAAAATGAGAAGATTCCCAATACCAATTCATTTTAGTATCTATGTCTCCAAGTTCAGGCACTCTTTCAGTAGTAAAAAAGTTATAAGTAGAAAAATCCCATATTGGGAATGGCTCTTTTTTGTTTAATTTAGCCTCTTCTTCATTTATCTCAGCAAGACTTACTTTCCATGCCTCAAAAGTAGGCCATAAGCCACTTAAGGCTATCACTTCAAATTGTCTAACGTGGGATGGATTTATAAGAATTCTTAGATCAATATTTTTTTTATAAGCCAACGATACTAAATTTCGAAAGTTAGAGAGCGAATTAAGATTATTTTCTGTAGATTTTAACTTCATATTTCTATATGTTTTATCAAAATATCTTTTTTCACTATTTATAAATAATTGTCTTTGGCCAATTATATTAATTAATTTTCCTCTTGAAGTAGTTTCTGGATCTATCAATCCATTTTTTAGGTATGTTGGTTTGCTTGATTGGCTGGCTATTGTTTCTAGACTGCTTTTAAAAGCATCAAATGTAAGTAATGAATCAATGATATCGCTTAATGGCATTCTTTGCGTTGATTCAATATTATCAGAATATGATGCTAACCTATTCTCAAGAAAATCAGGACTGTTTTTAGTATTTATATTAAATTGAAAAAAATCTAAAGCTAAGATTGTTTGATCTATATTACTGACCATAATTGCATGTTGAAAATATCTGAGAATTTCATATGTATTGCCGCCACTTAAATTTAAATTGTATGTTGTATCAAAATCAAAGCCACGATGATCAGGGTCCAAACCAAATTCAGCACGAGATGTTCCTAGAATTATAGCTTGTGGTTTTAAATGTTTAATCTTGTATGCTTTTGACATTCTTAAATGCGACTTTATGGCGGGTTTATTCATATTTAAACCTTTAATTTCTGTTGAGTTATAAATTCCATAAGGGTCAATTACAAAATTGAACATTGAAATAAAAAATAGTATTAAAGGAATACTAATAAAAAAATTCTTTAAATATTTATTGTGCAGATTACTTTCTATCATAAATTTATTTAAAATTGGAAATATAAAAACTCACTCACTTCATTCAGAGATAATATTGATATTACAGCCATAAAAGCACTTAAAAAAGCCCATATTTTAGTTGGACTCCAATAATATCTATTCCGTGCACTAGCCATAATACGAAAATCTTTTTTGTTAAATTTATTATCATTAATTAATTCAATCGTATTTGGAGTAAACCATACAATCCACAAAAGAATGCCAAGCCAAATGAAGCCTAAAGGGCTTCCAAATGAACCTAATCCATTTGCATCAATTTGTATAAACGGAAATAATAAATCTAAATAATGAGTTTGATCTGCCATTTGAATTGGTAGAGAAAAACCATTCAACCCAAGCATGCCTCGATAAAATATTATTGCTCCCTCTAATGTTTCTGATCTAAAAATAACCCATGCAAAAACAATAGCTAGAAAAGTTATAGCTCTTGAAAAGATAATACCAATTCTTGTGATATTCAAAGATTTTATAATTGAAATAGAATATAAATACCGCCAACTATGATTAATAACCAAGTAAAAGCCATGTATCGCGCCCCAGATTAAAAAGTTCCAACCAGCTCCATGCCAAAGACCCCCTAGAAACATCGTAATTAATAGATTTATATATCTTCTAGAAGTCCCTTTTCTGTTGCCACCTAGGGGGATATATAAATATTTTTGAAGAAATCTAGATAGTGTTATATGCCAACGTTTCCAAAAATCAATAATATTGTTAGCTTTGTATGGAGAGTAAAAATTAATGGGGAGTATTATGCCAAACATCCTTCCAAGACCTATCGCCATTTCAGAATAACCAGAAAAATCAAAATATAGCTGGAAAGAGTATGCTAAAGCGCCACCCCATGCCTCAAAAAAGGTAATTAAATTGCCAAATTCTGCAGCTTCAAAAACAGGTGATGAATAGTCAGCTATCCCATCTGCTAGAATAGATTTTTTGAATAGTCCAATTGAAAAAATTGTAATCCCAATAACAATATTGCTAGGTTGAAAGATAAGAAATTTCTTATCTTTAAATTGAGGTAACATTTCACTGTGATGAACTATAGGACCTGCTATTAATTGAGGAAAGAAAGTCACAAATAAACAGTAGTTTAAAAAATTTGTTCTTTTTGTCTCTCCCCTATAAGTATCAACTAAAAATGCTATTTGTTGAAATGTAAAAAAAGAAATTGCTATAGGAAGAATAATTTCGTCTAACGTTATATTTTTGCTTAGAATGTTATTTATATTATCTACGAAGAAATTTCCATACTTAAAATAAGCTAGCAATAGCAAATTACTAATAACTCCTATACAAAGGGTATAAAAATTATTATCTCTTAATAATAGTCTTCCAATATAAAAATTGAATAGCACTGAAAAACTAATTAACCATAAGTAAGCAGGATTCCACCAAGAATAAAATAATAATGAGGATAATATTAACCAGCTAATTGATAATTTTTGGTGATTTTTGTTTGCTAGTATGTAGAATCCTATTAAGGCAGTTGGCAGAAAAGCTAAAATGAATAAATAAGAATTAAAAAGCATTAGTTAACATTTTCTATGCCTTCGACTAAGGCCTCTCCCATTAATTTATACCCCTCAGGGGTGTAATGCGGCTCAGTTCTTTTTGGGAAAAAACTTAGAGGATCTGTATATTTTTTAAATACTTTTTCATGTATATCTATAATCGGTATATTTAGACTTTTTACTATATTTAATACCTCACCCCTTGCTCTAAAATCTAGGTCATCTTGATCTTTTAGAAGATATCTAGAATATTCAGGTATATAAACAAAAAATAATTTTCCTTCCCACTTCTCTACTCTCTCTTTGGCTTCACTTAAAATCTGCTTATATAAAGGGGATACAATAAAATCTTCTTCTTGCTTATCAATGCCAATAAATCTTCTAATATTAAGTAGTCTTATAGTTCTTGAATTTTGAATAAAATTCTCCAGTCTTGATAAAATCTTTTCATTTTTAAGATTAATTGAATCTCCAATATGTTTATTTAACCAAAAGTCTATTTCAGGCTGTCGCTGTTGAAGATTTTGTGTAAAGTTAGGATTTAGATAACTCCTCAATAATGGAGAATTTAATTCATATTTTAGATTATTTACTAGATCATTGCCTTCAAAGTAGAACCACATAACCACATCAGGCTCTAAAGAAGTTAAATACTCTTGAAGGGTAGCTAGTTCAATTAATGGTCCATTACCTCCTATTCCAAAGCTAAGAACAGAGTTATTTTTTTTTAAATTTTGAATTTGTGTAGCAATTTTCTCTTCATCTTTAACGCAGGCGCCATGAGCAAAAGAATTTCCAACAATTGCCCAAATATCTCTTTTTAAATTCCATGCTGAATCAAGGTTCCTAAAACCATATTGATCACTTTCATAAATTATTCGTTCGCCAGATTCATTACAGTAAACTGTTGTTTTGTTTGATACTCCTGCTAGAGGAAATAAATGAGTATTATTTTTGTGCGGCAAGCCGTCAGATAATACAAATATTGTTGGGCGAACTGAGGGGACTACATCCATACCCTTATCTAATAGATCAGAATAGACTTCATAAACCGTTCTTGTATCCTGCTCTGAAGATGAATAAGAAGATAGTACTAAAGAAATAATGATTTCTACCAAATAGATACTAAATGTAATACTAGAAATAATTAAAACAATATTTAACCTAATTTCATCTTTAACTTTTAATACAATACTCCAAAAAAATAAAGAAAATAATGACAAGAAATAATATTTGTAATAGATATTATTTCTTGTTCCATTAAAGGTTACTTCGGCACGAAAGTATGTATATAAGAGAACTATTAATGTAAAAGTAATAAATGCCCAACATAAAAATTTTGCATATGAATTGCGTTTAAGATTTTTTTCTTGATGCATTTATAAATCCCATTGAAACTAAATTTTAGAATAGAGTATAAATAAATGGTGCAACTACAGTTCCCTGTGTTAATACAATCAACGAGCCCAAAAGTAGCATTATAAAAATAATAGGAGCTAGCCAGAATTTCTTTCTATCTTTTAGCAGGCCCCATAAATCTTTAATCAAATCTATCATTAGAACGGTTTCTCAAAATGTTTAATATCTCTAATTCTACTTGGCAAACGATAAGATTTATCATTTTTTTTAATCTTTCTTCCTAAAAGATCTTTCCGCAATAATCTAATCACTAAGCCTGTTGGGAGAAATATTATATAAAAAACTAAGCCAAGGATAACTCTTGTATTAATCCAAGCCAAGATATTGCCGATAAATATCCAAAAATAATAAAAATATCTTAACTTTTTTGGTAATGTAATTGAAACTAATAAAAATAATATAAATATTATAAAAGGCCAAAATGGATGTTTGTAGTTAAAAAAATAAGGAAACATTATTCCGAATAATAAAATTACAAATGTTCCAAATAGAATGCCAAAATTTTTTAATTCTTTACTAGTTGGTTTTTCTAAGCGATATTTAATTGCTTCTCTTAATTTTTTAATCATAAATTAATAGGTATATGTTTCTGATCTTCTTTAATGATTAGTATATTCTCCATAACTAGAAAATCCATTTCAGTATTCATAAAACACGAAAAAGCATCTTCCGGATTACATACGATGGGCTCGCCACGAACATTAAATGAGGTATTAATTAATATGGGACAGCCAGATATTTTTTCAAATTCTTGGATAAGTCTATAGAAACGTGGATTTGTATTTTGATGCACTGTTTGAACTCTTGCTGAATTATCAACATGGGTAACTGCTGGAATCACTGATCTGGTTACATTTAGCTTATCTAATCCATTTAAATTATGTTCTTTGTCTGTTAATTTTATTAATTTATCTATTTTTACAGGGGCAACGAATAGCATGTAAGGACTTACATGATCTAAATCAAACCAATCATTTACTGAGCTAGCAGGTATTGCTGGAGCAAATGGTCGAAATGACTCTCTATACTTAATCTTTAGGTTCATTATTGATTGCATGCTTTTAGATCTAGGGTCGCCAATTATAGACCTGCTTCCTAATGCACGAGGTCCAAACTCCATCTTGCCATTAAACCATCCTACGACATTACCGTTATTTAAAATAGATGCTAATTTTGGAATTAATTCGTCATCTTTTAATTCAACATAGGTCGCTTTAACCTTATCAAGATAATTTTTTATTTCATTATTACTGAAACTGCCGCCCAAATATGAGCCATGCATTTTATCATTATCATTGTCTGCTTCTCTTTTTTTGCCTAAATATTCATGCCATATAATTAAGGCTGCTCCAAGAGAACCTCCGGCGTCTCCAGCTGCTGGCTGAATCCATATATCTTTAAATGGACTTTCTTTTAAAAGTCTTCCATTTACAACACAGTTGAGTGCGACTCCTCCAGCTAAGCATAAATAATCAACTTTAAGCTCTTTATGGATTGTTTTAGCTAGCCTCAAAATAATTTCTTCTAATACCACTTGAATAGATTTCGCAATATCCATATCTTTTTGAGTAATTTTTGATTCCGATTTTCTTGGCTTCCCTCTAAATAAGTTTGAAAATTTTTTATTAGTCATTGTCAGGCCAGTAGCATAATTAAAATAGCTCATATCTAATTTAAAAGTTCCATCACTTTTAAGATCAATTAAATTACCTAAAATATGGTCTACGTATTTTGGCTCGCCATAGGGAGCAAGGCCCATTAATTTATATTCACCTGAATTAACTTTAAAACCTAAATAGTATGTAAAAGCAGAGTACAGAAGTCCTAAACTGTGTGGAAAATTAATCTCCCATTGAGGTATCAATTTATTATCTTCTCCTAGCCAAACTGAGCTAGTAGACCACTCTCCTACACCATCCAAGCAAAGTACAGCTGCTTTTTGAAATGGGCTTGGGTAAAATGCTGAAGCTGCATGAGACAAATGGTGCTCTGAAAAAAGAAGTATAGGATTTTTTAGATCTTTATTATTACCGACCATTAGTAATTCTTTTTGAATAGTTCTCTTAAGAAAAAGTTTGTCTTTTAACCATATAGGCATTGCGGCAACAAAGGACCTAAAACCTTTAGGAACATAGGTTAAATATGTTTCTAATAAACGCTCAAATTTAACAAGAGGTTTATCATAAAAAACAATATAATCAATATCCTCTAATTCAATTCCATACTCTGACAAACAAAACTTAATTGCATTCTTAGGGAAAGTTGGGTCATTCTTTTTTCTTGTAAACCTCTCTTCTTGAGCAGCACACACAATTTCTCCATTAGAAATTAATGTTGCTGCGCTATCATGATAGTAGGCTGAAATGCCAAGAATCTTCATTATTTATATAATTTGTCTATTCTTTTATATACTCCAATCATATTCAAATTCATTGATATCTTTTTGATCAGATTCATCTTGGTTATGCTTTAAATTAGAAAGATTTAATAAAATATTTTCTTTTTTAGATAAGCCTTGAAAGCCTACCCATATTTTAGGAGGTACAGTAAGCCTATAATAATTTTTTCTGGACAAAATAATCTCATGAAAATTGATACTATCAATATTATTCCTTTGGTCTAATAGAACAAATTTAATCTCTCCAATTGGGACTATTAAGTTAAGGGTCATTTCATTATGTTTTTTCCAAGCCCTTATAGTTCCAGAATCAATTGAAGAGAAGTAAGCCTCCTGAAAACCCTCAAAACCTCTATCAATATTTTTCATTGCATGAAGAACGCTGCCTCCATTTGTTTTAATAATTTTTAATGGGGTTAAATAAACCCCATCTATTAAAGGGCTGTCCAAAATCTTTCTCTATCTTTTGCTAATCTTGTGTATTGATCAATTTGTGAATAAGTAAACTCTTGCATGCTATCGCCTTTAGTTTCGTAAAAAGCTTTATACCAATCTACTGTCATTTTTACAGTTTCTGCAAACTGCATAGTTGGCAGCCATTTTAGATCAAATAAAGCCTTATCACAGTTTAATTTCAATAAACCTGCTTCGTGCAAGTGTTTCTCATCTTTAGAAACATCATCCCAGCGAACATTACTCCAAGATAAACTCATTTCATCAATTAATTGACGAACTGAATAGTTTTGGCTTGCTGAGGGCCCAAAATTATATGCTTGTCCATGCTTCTGAGGATTATTATAAAGCTCTGCGCCTAGTGAAAGATATCCACTGAGTGGTTCTAGCACATGCTGCCAAGGTCTTGTTGCATCAGGTCGTCTTATCTCAACAACGTTATTATTTCGCCATGCCTCCATGCAATCTGGAACAATTCTTTTTTCTGCCCAATCTCCACCTCCAATTACATTGCCAGCCCTCGTAATTCCTAAGCGTACTCCATTATCAGGACTAGTAAAATATGACTCTACATATGTTTTAATTGCTAATTCAGCCATGCCTTTTGAGGCGCTATAAGGATCTTTGCCCCCCAAGGCATCTGTTTCTTTATAGCCCCATACCCATTCAACATTATCATAAGCTTTATCACTAGTTATCATTACAGCAACAAGAGGTTTTTCTAATAAACGAATTGATTCTAGTATGTTTGCTGTGCCCATAGAATTTATGAGCAGTGTTTGTAATGGATTTTCATAAGCTGGATATACAAGAGCTTGGGCGGCTAGATGAAAAATAAAATCAGGTTCACTTTTTGATATAACATTATTAACTTTATTAAAATCCATTATATCTATTCTATGGTCCTCTACTAAAGAAGAAACTGCAGAGGCTTCAAAGTTTGAGGGTATAGTAGGAATATTGTTTGAGACGCCAATAACATGCGCTCCCAACTTAGTTAGCCAAACTGAAAGCCAGCTGCCTTTAAAGCCGGTATGCCCAGTTATTAAAACTTTTTTATCTTTATATATATTTTTAATGCTACTCACTTCATCTCCTCAGTTGAAATATATTTTATGAATAAAAACAACTTATAGATAAATATATCAAGTTACTGAATATTCAGTTTTACCAATTATTAAATCACAAATACTTAATAGCCAGATTTGATGAATGCCTTCAATAATATTATAAGCTTTTGAATCAATCCAAAAATTAATGTTTCCAGTCATTAATAGAGGATTACTATGATAAAAACCTGTAAAGGTTATTACATTGATGCCGTTTTCACTTGCATATTTCGCTGCATTCACAACATTTGGAGATTTTCCGCTACAGCTAATTAGAATTAGAGTATCACCCTCTTCTCCATAGAATTCCACAGCTTTTTTTAACCAATTTTCATAACCATAGTCATTAGCAAATGCTGTTATAAATGCAGACTCATTAAAATTTATTGATTGTACTTTTCCTTGTTTTGTAAAATCTAAAGATGCATGATTAGCTATAGATGCACTTGCGCCGTTTCCAGCAAACATGAGCTTGCCATTATTTTTAGAGGTCTCAAGTATCATCTCTTTTGCATCAATAATCTTCTGACTAACATCTGTATTAGACAAAAAATCAGCACATGTTTTATAGTAACTTAATATAAATTCTTTTTCGTTCATATTTTTTTCCTCATAATATATATTAAATATTATTTTCTGGATTTTGAATATTATAAGAGCTTCTCCACTCTGGGTCTGCATAATATATTTTATAAACTAATTTCATTGTATTTAATGCATCATTAGAGGAGCCGCTTCTAACAATTGTATTTTCAGTAATATAACTAGAGAATAAGTTTATCTCTTCCTGCCATGAAGGATCATTATTGTATGATGTTAATTGTTCTTTAGGATCGCCATTATCATTATCATGGTCAACTGAAATTACTTTAAGTGTCTCAGCTCCATAACTTTTTGTTCCAGATAAAATTCCACCTAAAACAACACTGCCTAGCTCTAGATTTATGTCAAGATTAAAACGATGACGCCATTGTGTAGCTGAGGAATTTAACATCCCAACTATACCGTCTTTAGTCTTCATTATTGCATATGCATTATCCTCTACATCATATCCCCAATGGCTATTGGAAATATAACTTTGAACATCTATAAACTCGCCAGCAAAAAGACGCATAAGATCAACCATATGAATTCCTTGATCAAGAAGCACTCCACCTCCCGCTATTTCTCTTTTAGTTCTCCAGTCTGATTGATTAAATGTAATTAGTTTAGATTTTCCATATACTCCTCTCATATTAATAATTTTTCCCATATTCCCGGAATGTATTAATTTAAGAGCGTCTTTAACGGAATCATGATATCTATGATTAAAACCATACATTAATTTTAAATCAGGAAACTTCTTTTCATATTCCATGACATCGGTGATGTCTTTTACATTTCTTCCTGGAGGTTTCTCACAGAATACATGCAAGCCTTTTTTTAGGCCATCTATTGTTACTTTAGGTGCAATATCATTGGTCAAACAAACAAATAAAATATCTAACTCTTCTTCTAACAACTCTTTATATTCCGAACAATAGCTAATTCCTTCTGCAAGTATCCCTTTTCCTCCAAAAGATTTATCGCAAACAGAAACTAACTCAAAATTGGGATTATTATCAACACATAGTTGTCTTCGTTTTCCTACTATCCCGTATCCTGCAATACCAACTTTAAACTTTTTCATAGCAACTATAGTTTTTATATATTGTTTTTTTATTCTGGCAACCTTCCAATTACCCAAGCATGGGAACTTAAAGCATTGTTTGCTAAAAAATCTTGAAAAGATTCTCTTAGCTTGCTATCACCCAATAAAACTTCTACAAATCTCTGATCTTTAATTAATTTTGGATGCTCTTTTGAAGCATTAAGTACAATATCTACATCTAATTTTCCAGGTGTTGTAACGTTAATATCTGTTAGACCAGCTTGTTTAAATAACTCTTTAAATCCTCTTACAGATAAAAAATTAATGTGATGTGGAGGAAATATTTGATTCGATTTATCCCAAAGCATTCTTAGATCAAAACCATCTATGGATAAAGTACTGAGAAATACTAATCCTCCTGGACGAGCAAGTTTAGTAAGACTTTTTACAAATGAGAGTGGGTCATGGACATGCTCTAAGACTTCAAAACAAACTACAAGATCTCCAAAATTATCATAACCCTCTACCTCTTCAGCAATATTTTCAGATGTTTCAAATCCCTTTGACCTGCATTCTGTAGCTAAAGATAATGAAGGCTCGACAGCTAATAATCTTGTATCAGGATCATGTTTTCTCCATTCATCTAAAAAGATTCCATATCCAGCTCCAACATCTACAAGTTTCTCAATTTTAGTATTCATGCTCTTTGCAATTGTAGATAATTGATTAACTCTAGCCCGAAATATTACCTCTCGTCTAACCTCAGCTACAGCGGGAAAAAAAACTTCAGCCCAGTAATTTGAAGAAATGGAATCTCTATAAAATGCTTCAAAAGAATCCAAAGAGGGTCTGGGGCTTTGATATAGTGACTTACAAACCGAACACTCAACATATTGAAAACCATTCTTTGCAAAAACTGGAAATGTTTTATCGCTACCGCATGCAACACAATTAGTTTCATAGCGGTCTTCTTTACCAAAACAGCGTTCAGCATCCTGATGACTTAATTCAATGTATTTTTTATATAAGTGCTCAGGTCGTATATCATTTTCTTTCATGTCTTTATTATGACTCCTACATATCACTTATCTTAATTTTTAATCGTGCGATATGATTAAATAATGTTATAAGTGCATTATGCCCTAAACAAGTACAATTAAAAAACATAACTAATTTCTAGTTTTTTTATAAAGTTTGTTATTTAGAAGCCAAGAAATAGCTCTCTTGTATTATCTCTATTTACTTCTGAGAACCAATGATTGACTTCTGAGGTTTTGCCAGACTCTTCTGTAGCAATTTTTATAAAAGATTGAAGATCACTATCATCGTAGAAAATAGTAGAAATATTGTCCATAGATGTCTTCTCAAGGGGGTTCATTGTAACTCCAAATCTATTTCCATATACAGCAACAGGTATTCCAAGCGAAGCTGCCTCAACGCATACGCTTGATGCTGAGGAAATCACTAGATCTGATCGCACAAGAAGTTGAGGTATGCTTTCTTCACTAAATTTAATGTTTTTATGAATTAATTCAGGAACAGAATCTAAAATATCTTTCTTAGAACAAGTGGGGTGAATTTTAATTTCAAAATTAATATTATTATCTTGAAAATCTAAAGCCTGAATTATACTTTTTAGTATTCCTATAGATTCATTTTCCATACCCGAGCCAGGAAGTGCAACTAGAATCATTTTTGAAGATGTAATATTTTTAGCATCCATCTTAAAAAGGTGAGCAAATCTAAATGCAGGTGCAATTTTAATTGAAAGGCTTGGGCACGATTTTTTATATAGGTCTGAAGTAACCTTGTTTAAGACATAAATGTGATCGGGAATTGTTCCAAGCTGCTTTTCATACTCTTGAGGTTGTAAAGATGCATAATATTTAATAGGCATAAAGCCTTGATAACCTTTAACAGTGATATTTGGAAAATGCTTCTTAAAAGATAAGTTTAATGCTCGATCATTTACTTGATTCTCAAACCAATTAATAACTCCTTTTACTTTGATTCTTTTATTAGCAATTCTCCTGATAAATCTATATTCACATAGAGCTCTAAATAGAGCCGTTGAGCCAATATTCTCATGTAATTCGCGCTTAATTATAGGACTCACATTTAAGCCTCTATATAAAGGTATTTTTTTTATTTTTAGGGGGATAATAACCGAATAAAATAGTGCAAAGGCATAATCTGAAATCGTTAACCATGATTCTTTAATAAGAAAATTATCTTTAGATGCTTTTATTTTATTAAAAATATTAATAAAACTCCATGGGTGTTTAATACTGAATAGAGTTGGAACGAAGAAGAAATTTTCTTTCTCTGTCTTGCTAAAATGCTTTTTGTGATCTGTATAATATCTATCATGAAAATCACCATTAGAATCAAAACTGTCTTTGAATAAAAAAGTATCTATATAAGTAATATATCCATTTGGTTTAGATCTTTTAAGAAATATTCTAGACCATATCCAAGAATTAGCTGCTATGTATAAACTCTTAAATAGATTAAATAAAATGAATAATATGATGTTAGTTTTATATTTGTAGATAATTTTTACTTTCTTGTAATCATATTTCTTTAACAAATTTTTGATAACTTTTGCAGAATATTCGTCATCAACTTTTAGAGAATCTTTTATCTCTTTATTTTTAATACTCTGTTCTATAAGAGAAATCCTACAAAAAGAATCAAAAATCTTAGAAATTAAGGTGTTTCTGCATGTTACTGATACTAATAAAGATTTATCAGTTAAGTCGTTTTCATAAGTAAGATTTTGAATAAAATTTATATAATCATCTAAAACAACTCCAGCTAATTCATCAATTCTCTTTGAGTCTGAAGAAGAGAGTGGGTTATTTTTAGTTACATCCATATTAAATAAATTTAAATTATAAAAAATATAATCCTTTTTACTGGCTTAGCCTAGCTTTTACTATTTTCTGAACAGATTTAATATCCCTAATATGCATACCAAGCAAGGAAGGTTTATTTAACAAAAGCAGAAGAATTAAAATTAAATAACTAATAAATCCTATAAGCAACTTTAATAAATTATTAAAATCTGTAAAAAGAATGCTGTTTATTGAATAATACACAAAGTAACCTAAAGATATTGATGAAAGAGCCACAATGAATTGATAAGATATATCTAGTTTCCATCTCATCTTCCTTGAAATCCACCAATTATATATATTTATGCTTATGAAGCTCAAAATAGTCATTTTTATTGCAAGTCCTGTTGCTCCCATATCAAGCCCTGAAATAGTTGAATCCTCTGATGCCAAAACAAGGTAAGTTATTGGTAGACTTATTATGGCAAAAATAATGCCGATTACTGTTCGAGAAGTTGTAAATTCAAGTGCATAAAACATACTTATATTAACGGCTCCTAGGCATTGCCATAAACCGTAAACAAACATAATTTTCATAGGAATAGCTGCCAAAATATAATCTTCCCCTAAAAAAATATCTATAATTTCTAATGCCCATGGTATAGAAAAGCCAGCAATGATAGCTGGTAATAGAAAAGTAACTCTACAAATACGTGAATAGATTAATTGTAATTTCTTAAAATTCTTTTGTTGATTAGCTTCAGAGGCTTCTTTCCAAAGAATATTAAAGACTGGGGTTACTAGTAAAAAGCTTATAGTTGAAAATTGAACAGCAACGGCATAGTAAGCTTGTTGTGTTGAACCACTGAAGTTTTGGAGCAACCAAGCATTAGCAAAAACACTTAACATGCTTGCCCAAATAAAGGGTATTAACGGCAAGCAATATTTTTTATATTCTGTAAAAGTTTCCTTAAATGATATTTTGGTTTGACTGAAAGAAATGCTTTGGTAGCAGTAAGCTAGATAAGTTGTGAATAAAAATTCTATTGCAATAAGAATAAAAACAAATTCTATTGATAGATGTCTTGTGGTAGTTAATAAAATTATTAATGCTAAATGAAAAACAGCAATGCAAAGATTTGTTTGTTGAAGTCTTATAGTTAATCTTTGAGATTCTGCTATATGTGTAATTGCTGTCCAAATAGTCTGTTGCAAAAATACTGCTAAAAAAGCTAAAAAAACTCGTGACCTATTTTCACCTTGCCAAATATTATTGATCCAATTATCTGGTGCAATTATCAGGATAAATACTAATGATAAGAAAAACTGAGTTAATAGCCATAAAAAGTAATAATGGAAGAACTTACTTGGCCTTCTATACTTAGATACAAAAGTAAAAAATGCTTGGGAAGATCCCATATCTAATAATGACCGTAAAGCCGAAAAGCTGGCCACCAAAAATGCAAATACACCATAATCTTCAGCTCCTAAGCCTCTCGCAATGACTATGGCTGTAGCAAAAGATATTAAAACTTTAAATGCATTTAAAATACCTGAAACAGAAGCTCTAGATAAAATATTACTCATTTACTCTTACTTTATTTAAAAATTATAATTTACTAAGCATTGCCTGAGCTAATTTATATGCTCTTTCAAAATATGAATATCCTAGCTCTTCTTTTAACCATAAGGGTATCTCATTGTTCTTAAATGGATGAGCTTCTTTATGAGACCAATATAAGCGAATAATACTTGCTTTATCCATAATCTCCCATTCGTTTAAAAAATCTGATTTCACAATTTCAAAAGATTCTCTTTTATAACAAGCCTTATCTAAAGCATCTAGGTATAAAACTGGTAAGGACATTAAGACGGCAAGAAAATATTTCATTTGATACATTGCGCTATTATTTTTATAGTCCTCAAGCAAATATTCACCCTTATATTTATGATGATGAAGTTCTCCATTCTCGAAAGCTTTCTTAAATAAGCTTACTTTGTTTTTAAAAAGAATTTTTGCATCAGAATTAGAGCGATTGTAATTTATAACTAAATTCGAGGAGCTAATAAATGATTTACTTTCTCTTAATACTTCAACAGGCATGCAGTGAGATAAATAATAATCAAGGTCAAATTCAGTGCTGTAAATAAATCCATGGTGCTGCAGAGGATCAAGCTTAAGTAAAAAACTTTGTGCCTCTATCATCTTTTTTCTAAATGAGATTAATTTAGTATGGTCTTTGATTACTTCACTTTTTATAATTACAAGGGTGTCAAAATCACTCCATCCTTTAATATAGTCCATAGTTGCCAAGCTTCCATGTACCAAAAAATCAATAACATAATTTTTTAAATTTAAATTAATAAAATCCTGTAATTGTATGACTGGCTGAAGATATTTAATATCTTTATCTTCATAGTGTTTTTTTTCAAGAAATTCGATTTTTACATCAAGTTTGTTTGATTTGACTTGTGGATTACTAAGATTATTATAATTTTTACATATACTTTTAGCTATCATCTCAACAACCCAGCTGCCTTCCTCATCAAGATGCATGCTCTTTTTACTAAGGAACCAGGTCAGCATCTGATGAATATTAGCTTGCTCTTTCATATTATTAAAAATGAAACCCGTACCTTATTAATCCTGTTTTAAGATTATTTCTTTTTAGAAAATCTGCGTTTTGTTGCGCTAAGCCAATCTTGCGATATAAATTTGCTTTATAAGAATTATTCAAAATAGACTCATCAATAGAATGATAGGGTGTAATTTTATTTTGCATTATTTTTGATAAGCCACCTCCTTGGCTTGCAAGAATTGCAAAATGTGGGTAAAAGTAATTCGAGACTACTGTGAAATATTTCTTATAACTTGATATTTTGTGGTTAAAATATTCATAATTATTTTCATTAAGATTAGTAAACCTCAAATAGTGATTTTTATATAACTCTAGTTCAATATCAATTTCATTATTAAAGTCTTCAATTAAATATTCACAACTCTTTCTTAAATGAATCTCATAGTCAAATAATCTCTTATAACCAATTTCAATAGCCTCATTTATGCAGTCAATTAGCTCATCCTCTGGATTATCAAGTGAATGCCACTCCCCTCTTAACTTGGATGTTTTTAAAATAACTTTCTTTGATTGATTATTAAAATCTAAAATATTATCTAAATATTTTAATGAATAACCAAAGGAATGAAGGGTGCAAAGTGCATTTGTGATGTTAATTTCTTTTGAGTTTACAATTCTTGTAAGTTTAAGAATTCTTTCTGGTACCCAGTCAGCGATTGAAGCCAGCTTGATGTATTTATCATCTTCATCTGAAGGACAATTTACTGATAAATCTTTGCCATAAATTCTATGAAAATTTAGATTATCAAAAAACTGTATGTTCTCAAAAATATTTTGGGGCATCTTGATAACAGTTCCATCTGCAACTAAATCATGAGCAAAAGAGCTAATATTAGACAGATTAAAAATATTTTCGTCAGAGGAAATATTATCATTTAAAATAAAAATTAAATCTAAATCCGAGACACCTGGGGCGCTAACGCTTCCATATTCGTATATTGAAATAATATCTTTATTACCTTGATAAAATTCAATGATTTTAGCTCTAACATCTTCATAATTACTTAAGATTGCTTGTTTAGGATAGTTAAAGAAATTATTTGTCATAAAAAATTATTGTTATTTGATAAGGTTAGACATTACCTGACTGGGATGCATAATGACTATAAATTTCATCTGATACAATAGACCATAACCTATCTCGCTTAGCATTATCTGATCTCAAGTAAAGATCTTCATAATTTTTATATAGTACTTTATTAACTTCAAACAAGTCTTCTTTTTTAAGGTTTTCTTTTTTGTAGTTATCAGTATTTAATAAATTTAAATCTAGTGCGGACGCGAATGCAAGAAATCTATCATGACGATAACTATTAATGTACTCATTCGTAGTAAGTTGAAGAATTGGTTTACCCCATAGGACTGCAAAACTTATAGCGGTTGAGTAATGTGCCAAAACTAAATTAGCATGTTGGACTAATTCAGGTGTGTTTTCTGAAATTGACTTTCTATCTCCCCAAAAATCATTATTAATTGTTGTTCTGGGATGAGAAGCAATAATGATCTCTAATCCTGTTATTTCTTCAATATCATCAAAAAAAGCATTTAATGACTTAAAATAATTGCTGGCTTTAACTGGCGCTCTATTGTTATGAAAAGTGTAATCTGGATGAAATGGTGCATTTTGATCTAAAAATACTGCATAGTTTTTAATTCTTTCTGGTTTTGCTTGTTCGACTCTATTTAAATACACTTCATAATCTAATGCATGAGCCCATATAATTTTTTTATTTTCTTCTACAAATCTTTCTTTACAGATATTCCCAGAATAAACTGATATATCTATTTGAGGTTCATTAATCTGAATAAAAAACTTTCTATATAAATAATTAAAAGCTTTATTAAAAAAATTACCTTTTAATATTGCAGACTTTAGTCTTGAAAAAAAATTAGTAGCAGAATGTAATTGGGGTAATTCTCCAAGATAAAATTTAATTCTCTTTATATTTTTATACTTAAGTACTTGCCGTATTTTGCTGCACGATGAGTCAACTCCCATGAGATCAATGTAATATAAAATTAAATTTTTAGAAAGAAAGTCTTTAAGTGCCTCAACGTTATCAAAGCAATGAAGTTGCTCAAAATAAAGGTTACTATTTTGACTTATAAAATCATCATCTTTATTAGAGCTTTTGTGAACTATCCCAGATAGATCTACTATATAAAAGTTAAATTTCTTAGCGAGTTCCGATACGCCATATCTATTAAAATCCCTTTCTGTAAATGATCGATCAATGACATAAGCAATAGGTATTTTTTGCATAATGCTATGTATTATCAATTATTATTTCAGCAAATTCTCTTACAGACCCATGGCCTCCCTTTGAAGATAAGACTAGTATATTCGGTATATCTTTTATTTCTTTAACTGCATCATAAGGACATGCAGCCATTCCAATGTTCTCCAATAATTCCTTACAATTTATATCATCACCAATGTAAGCAACATTAGATAAATTAATACCCTCTTTTTTACATATGTCTTCAACAGTACTTAATTTGCCTTCATGCTGTAGTCCTTGATAAAGATAGTCAACCTTAAGTTTTTTTGCTCGGTTAGAAACTATGTTAGTATTTTCACTAGTAATAATTCCTGTCTTAATTCCTCTTTTTTTCAATAATTCAAAACCTTTGCCATCACGGGTGTTAAATTTCTTGAGTTCTTCACCGTCATCACCATAATACATTGATGCATCTGTTAAAGTGCCATCTACATCTGATAAAAAAAGTTTTATAGGCTCATTCTTATTTGTTGATTGCATATAAATGCGCATTAATTTTTCAGCGACAGCCCAATCTTCAATCTCGTCAATTTCAATAGCATTAAATTCATCCATTTCATATATAGATATTCTTCCAGTAAGCCTATTTGAATTTAATTTAATATTTTTAATAGAGTTTATATAAAATGCTCCATTCTCCATCAAAGTTCCTTCAAAATCTTGTCTTCTAGGGCGATCTAAATAATCATAATTTAGAGGCGTCGCATTATTATTCCAAAAGAATCTTTTAGTCCTTACGCATGTTAGAAGTGAATCAGAATTTTCTTTTTTAAGAATTTCAATAGCTTTATCAAAGTCTTTAGATTGTGTAAGTGGTGAAGTTGCTTGAACTAATATAAATAAATCATTCTCATTGAATTTATTTTTATCTAAAAATTCTAACATTACTGATTCAGTTGTAGCTGAGTCACTAGCATTCTCATCACTTCTATCAAAAATTGAAATTTTAGAAAAGTTAAAACTATTGACAGTTGCTTTGATAGTTTCGCAATCTGTTGCAACAAAAACTTCGTCTATATTTCTAGAATCTTCTAGAGCTTTCAAAGACCAATATACTAAAGGCTTCCCACAAAAAATTTTAATATTTTTCATTGGTATAGATTTGCTGCCGCCCCTTACTGGAACAAATGCGATGTTCATTTTCTATTTTTTAATTTTTCTCTTTGAATACTTTCGATTGGTAGAATATCTTCAGTTTTATATTCTAAAGCACTATGTGTAGCACTTAATTGTTCCACAAGAACTTTTAGCTCGTCTGGCTCTAATGATGCTCCATGATCTGTTCCTTTATAATTTTTATCTTTAGTAAAATGTCTTTCTATCCATCTTGCGCCTAAAGTATATGCAGCAATATCTAAAGATGTGCCCAAATGATGACCTGAAAAACCTATTTCATTCAATCTATTTCCATATTTTTCATATAGCCAACTAATTTCCATTAAAGCAACATCTTCTGCAGGAACCGGATAGCCTGAAGTGCATGCATATATTAAAAGTCTTGTTTTAGCTTGATTTGTTTCTTCAAAAAAACTTACAATTTCTTCAACTTCTTCCTTGGTCGTCATTCCGATAGATAGTTGGACCTGGCCATCAAAATCATCACGAAGAACTTTTAGCATTTCAAAATTATTGTTGCATGCAGATGGGACTTTTAAAAAACTAGGCGCTATTGATGCCATCTCTTTGGCGCTCGTTACATCCCAAACAGATGTACTAAATATCATATCAATGCTGTCGCAGTATTCTTTTAATTCTCTATTTTGCTCAATGTCAAATTCAAGAAATTCTCTATGCGCGCCATATGTATCTCCATAAGAATTTTCAGGTACTGGATGAGGTGTATTATATTGCTCTTCGGTCAGGAGTTCTTTATTGTTTCTTTTTTGAAACTTTATATATTTTACGCCTGCATGTTTTGCTAAATCAATTAACTCCTTTGCTAAGTCCATACTTCCCATATGATTGCAGCCTATTTCAGCGATTATATTTGGTTTTTTATAATTAAATTCAAATTTCATTATTTATCTCCCTTAATCTAATCTTCCATACTTGTCAGAATAGCGTTGTATGTCATCCTCACCAAAATAATCACCTAACTGGACTTCTGAGAGAACAAGATTTTTATCAGAATCATTAATAATTTGATGTTTACATTCTTTTGGAATGTAAACATATTTACCAGGATATACATCTACAATTGATCCACCAAGAACAACTTTTGCATTACCTCTTATTATTGTCCAATGCTCCTCTCTTCTTTTGTGATCTTGGAGGCTTAATTGCTCTCCAGGAAAAACAGTAAGAACCTTAGATTGAACAAAATCACAAAGCATGGTGCTTTTATAAAAACCCCAAGGACGATTGTGTACCTTAAAATTATTTTCAGAAAAACTCTCAAAATCAACCTCAGTACTCCATTGCTTATCTTCTAACAACAACATCTCAAACTGACCCTTCGTAACAATAGAGACTAGGTTTAATGAGTCGTCAAGGATGGGTACAAATTTGATTCCAAGTTTAAATAGTTTACATATAGCATCAAAAGAACCTCCTTTTTCAAGATATTTAAAATCTTTTTGGAATCGAATAGTTTCGTTTGTTGGGGCGCCTAAAATTATCTGCCTTCTAATATCTCCATCTGTCAGGGTGCCAACAACCTTATTATCATTCAATACAACCAAGAAGCCTTTGTTATTGGCATCTATTTTCTTTAAAGCCATTAAGATTGAATCAGATTTATTTATAATAAAATTTTCGTATCTCATGTTTTATGATCTCGTAATAATATGAATAAGATTAACACATTTATTAAAATATCACTCTTAATTTTCATTAAAGATATCTCGGGTAAAGACCTTAGCTTTTACATCATTCAACTGATCAGAATTTCTATTAGCCATTATAATAGAAGATGTTTTTTTAAATATATTAAGATTTTTTATAACTTTACAACCTAAAAAAAATTCATCATTAATCAAAGGTTCATAAATAACAATTTCTAAACCATAAGATATTATTTTTTCCATAATATTTATAGTTGCAGAAGATCTAAAATTGTCACTCCCCTCTTTCATAGTTAATCTATGTATTCCTAAAATCTTTGGTTTTAAAGATATTATTTTATTAAAAATAGTATCCATGCGAACATTATTTGAAGATACGACTGCTTTTATTAATTCATTCGGTAAGCCGTCATAATCTGCAACTAGCTGCTTTGTATCTTTTGGAAGGCAGTAGCCTCCATAGCCAAATGAAGGATTATTGTAATCTGCTCCAATTCTTTTATCAGAACAAACCCCTTTTATAATATTTTTTGTATTTAAATCTTTTGACATTGCTAACGAATCAAGCTCATTAAAAAAACTAACTCTCATTGCTAAATAAGAATTTGAAAATAATTTAACAGCTTCAGCTTCAGACGAAGACATGCAGATATTAATTACATTTTTTTTGTAAGTAGCTTGTTTGATAAGTTTTAAGAATTCTTTGGATTGCTTGCATAAGCCTCCAATAACTATTCGGGAGGGATAAAGATTATCATGCAGCGCTTTTCCCTCTCTTAAAAATTCCGGAGAAAATATTATTCTACTGGTTGAAAATTTTTCCTGAAGGTATTGAGTATGCCCTATAGGCAATGTTGATTTGATGATGATTAAAGCTTTATCATTAATATTCAGGCTTTCCGATACAGCCTTATCAACTATGCTGGTATCAAACTTATTTAATTTAGTATTGTAATTTGTAGGAGTAGCAATAATTATGAAATCTGAATCAATATAAGCCTCTTCAATATTATCTGTAGCTTTAAAAGATAAATTGTTTTTAACTAAAAAAGAGTCTATTTCTTCATCCTTAATGCTTGAATTGCCTTTATTGATGTTTGCAATTTTAATTTGATCTATATCAAGTATCACAACATCGTTATATTGAGCAAGTAGAATTGATAATGACATTCCGACATAACCAGCACCTACTACAGTAATTTTTGTTTTTTTACTCATGGCTCAAGAATAAAGCTAGACCATTTACCATCAAGCAAATGATATGCATATCTCTCATTTAACCTGTTAGGATTACCATGCCAAAACTCAAAATAGTAAGGCTTAATAGAAAAACCTCCCCAGTATTCTGGTCTTTTGTAATTATTTTTATTTAATGACCCTAGAGTTATTTCATATTTTTTTATAACACTCTCGTATGAATCAATAGATCTTGATTGGAATGAGCTTATAGCTAATGCATTTTTTTCAATTGCTCTATTAGCAAAATGATAATCAGACTCCTTGTTAGATATTTTATTAATAGTTGCTTTTATTCTTATCTGTGTATCAATAGAATTCCAAAATATATTTCCTGCAATCTGATCATGATATTGAAAATCAATTGCTTTAGGTGAGTTATAGTTTGAAAAGAAGAATAATTTATTATCTCTGATAAATTTTATATTAACATACCTAGACGTAACTTCTTTCTTAATATTATTATATGAACTTATACATATTGCTTCTATATTTTTCTGTTTAGCACTTAGAGATTTATCATATAAATCTTGAAGTCTAATAAATGGATCAGAAGGATCTATACTCTCAAAATTTATCACAATATGCTCAATTTCTATAAAATTTTAAATTACTTAGTTCCATTATTTATTGATGCATAGTAACGTATAAGAACAATTACAGAACCTAAAATACCTCCAAACACAAAAGCTAGTATACATAGAAATGCTCTATTAGGACCGATCTTTAACTCGGGTGCAATTGGGGGAGTGGCGACCTTAAAAAGGTACTCAGGGGTTGCATTTGCGAGCATAATAGTTTCAATTTGATTTTGTATCAGAGCATTTAATCCAACCTTAACTTCTGTTAACTGTGTCGTAGTTATCTGATCTTCTAAAAATCTAATAGACCTTTTAGCCTGGGATATATCATCGTTTCTTTTAATCTCATTTATCTCAATAATTAATAGCTCAATAACTTTTTTTGAAATAAAAGGAGAGTAATGTTCAAAAGATAAAGTTATAAAATTTGTTTTGTTATCTCTAGAGATAGACAACTTCTCTATAAACTTTGCATATGAATATTGGTATGAGGGTCTTCCATTTACAGAGAAAGGAATATTTGATACCCATTTTTTTTTATTATTATCGTAGATTTCAGGATTAATTATTAAAGTATTGCTATCTCGATTCCACCCAGTTGTTGCTACCAATGGAACTAGTAAATCATATTTTTTAACGAAGCCTTCATAGAAATTATATGAACCTAAAATCTGAAGCCCAATTGCTGTTTCATCTGCCTCGCCTGAAGGAATAGAAATGCCAGCTATGCTTGCAATTCCAGAATATTGGCTTGCCAAGTTGGACATAGAACTAGAGCCTGAAGCTGATGCTAGAACAGCGGAACTTTTATACGTATTTGGAAGTGATAACGAATAAAAAACCCCCACTAAGCTAGCAATTAATGTAAATAGAATTATTAAATATTTACCATTCCAAAGAACAAAAAATAATTCTTTTAAATTGACTTCATCAGAATTGTATTCGCTGTTGTTTTTCATGATTGTTAAATATTGGTACCCAGAGCCGGACTTGAACCGGCATGCAGTTGCCTGCGAGGGATTTTAAGTCCCTTGTGTCTACCAATTCCACCACCTGGGCTTTTAAAAAATTGCTCCTTTAAACTTATTATTAATATTATACGATGCTAATAATTTTTTTGTGATTATTATTTAATAAAAATGGAGGCTGAATCCGGAATCGAACCGGAGTTAACGGCTTTGCA
>CERV01021943.1_pt1 | contig 31478 bp, 28 predicted proteins | sample 530871 | NCBI WGS metagenome assembly CERV01 (sample SAMEA2621045, study PRJEB7988) | marine metagenome | biome: marine biome (ENVO:00000447); feature: deep chlorophyll maximum layer (ENVO:xxxxxxxx); material: "saline water (ENVO:00002010), including plankton (ENVO:xxxxxxxx)" | depth 50 m
CATGGACACCGCTAAGGACATAAATAAATGACCCATCTGGGTGACCAACAAAATAAACACCTCCTCCTACTAACTGAGACCATCCTAAATACTGAAAAATCAAAAATAAAAATCCACTTAAAAAACTTAAAAGTAAATTGATTTTCTGACTTTTAAAGTTATCCTTTTTTGATGCAAAATATGATATTTGTTTAAATACGCTACTTAAGAATACAGCAATAGTAGAATAATAAAACATTGAGGGAAGGTCAACATTAAAACCTCCAGGCTCTCCTTTCTTAACTATATAAGCACTGATTAATGAAACAAATATCATTGAAATTGATATCATAAAAATCCAAACTATAAAGATTCTAGGATTCATTCTCAATATTTTAGGTTTAGTATTATTCTTCATATTATTAAATTTTATCTAAAATATAACTTATCTGTACTATTGGGAGATAAATAAAAGATCCAAACATAATTCTTAAAGCTGAAGCTTTAGAATAATCTTTAAATAATTTAAATGTCTGAGTTAAAAATAGGATAGCACAAATAATAGCTATTGCACCAGATATAATACCAGTAATACCAAATAAGGTTGGTAATAATCCAAGCGGTATTAAAAACAATGTATATGTCATTATATTCAAAGCAGTATTAAAATTTTTTTCGCCTCTACTCGGCAACAATTTAAATCCAACCTTACTATAATCATCATTATATACCCAAGCTATAGCCCAAAAATGTGGAAACTGCCATATAAATTGTATACTAAAAATTATAATAGCTTCTATAGTAACATCACCAGAAAATGCAACCCATCCTATTAATGGAGGTAATGCACCAGGAATTGCTCCAACAAAAACTGCAATTGGCCCATACCTCTTAAGTGGGGTATAAATAAAAGTATATATTAATAATGAAGATAAACTAAAAAGACTTGCAAGTGGATTAAACCAATATGTCATTATTAGAAACCCTAATAATGCGAAGCAAATAGATACTATCAAAGCAGATCTTGTAGTTATTCTTTTAGTAGGTAGAGGTCTATTCTTTGTTCTATCCATAATTTTATCAAAATCAATCTCAAAAATTTGGTTATTTATGACAGATGAAGCAGTTATCAAGTACCCAGATAGTCCTAGTAAAAAAAGATCTAAAAGAATTATGGTGTCAGAGGCTAGTATATAACCAAATATAGCAGAAAAAGAGACTAAAAATGATAATCTAAATTTTGTTAACTCAAAAATTACTTTCAAAAAACCCATAAGCTTATAAGTCGCAAATATAGTTTTTGACGTCGTAAGAATCATAATGTTTCTATTTTTTTGATTTTTAAATTGATAAGCATTATATAAAACTGAATACCAAAAATTAAAAATGCTAAAATTAAATGAATAGGTTGCAATATTTTAGGTATCTGAAAGTAAGCCATTCCTGCGCCTACTAAAATTTCAAAGCAAATTAATGATAACATTACGATAGATACTTTCTTATAAAAGGTTTCAACTTCTGATTTTTTATAAACTAAAAAAGTTATAAAAAGTTGAAGAGCTAAAATCACTAATGAAAACGACCTATGAATAATAAAATTACTTCCTAGATTATTAATTATCTGATCTCTATTATCAATTCCAAAAACCTTTAATAATCCGTCAACATTTTCTCTTACCTCTGTTCCTAGAACTATCTGAACTAAAAATAAAATTAGACTAAAAGCTATTGAATAAGTAAGAAGAGATGACCTTTTGTTATTATCAGAAAAACTAGAAGATACATCATAACATAGAATAACATTACATATGATGACTAAAGCAACTATAACGTGAAAAGTAATTAGACCAGGTAATAAATTTGTTGAAACTACAATTGAACCAACCCATGCCTGAAAAAACACTAATATTATAGAGAGAAAAGAAAGTGAAAAAAGTTTGTTACTAAATGGCTTCAAAAAAATAGAAGAGATTAATATAAATAATAGTGAGAAACCAACAATTGCTCCAATCAATCTATTTATATACTCTGTCCAAGTTTTAAATACATTAAACTCTTCTGCTTCATTAATTTGAGGATCATTTGTAATTTTTTTTGCTGTATCAGTAAATCCAATAGCAGCTAATATTTTTGATAGCTTTCTATTTTTTTCTATTCTCCCTTTTACAAAATCTTCTTTGTATGATTCTGGAAGTTGGTCTACGGATGTTGGTGGAATAAAGACCCCAAAGCATTTAGGCCAGTCAGGGCATCCCATTCCTGATCCAGTACATCTAACTACTCCCCCTGCTAATATTAGGAGATAAAGTAATCCGAGACTTATTTTAGTTAAGTTATTATAATTTCTACCTAAAAAATCGAACATATTTTCTACCTGTGTTCATCTTCAGGCATATTTGACTCTTTTGTTGAGGAAAGAGGAATATGTTGAGGAATAAAGTCTTCTTTAGAGCCAGGCTTACTATAATCATATGGCCACCTCTCAACTTTAGGTATTTTACCAGGCCAATTTCCATGACCAACATCAACCGGTGTTGTCCATTCTAAAGTATTAGACTTCCAAGGGTTAGATGATGCTTTTCTACCTCTATACATCGAATAAAAAAAGTTGAAAAGAAATACAAATTGTACAATAAATGTTAAAATAGCAGCAATACTAACAAAAGTATTTAAATCTATAAATGACTCAATTCTTCCAGTTTCAAAATTTGTAAAAGAGTAATATCTTCTAGGAAAACCTGCAATACCAATATAATGTAAAGGGAAGAAAACTAGATAAGCACCTATAAATGTTACCCAAAAATGCACATACCCTAATGTCCTATTCATCATCCTACCAAACATTTTAGGGAACCAGTGGTAAACTCCAGCAAATAAACCAAAGAAAGACGCACTACCCATTACAATATGAAAGTGGGCAACTACAAAATAGGTATCATGGAGGTTAATATCAACAACAGAGTTTCCAAGAAAAAGTCCAGTTAATCCACCTGATATAAAGAATGATACTAGACCAATAGAAAATAACATAGCAGGTGTGAATACTATATTACCTCTCCAAAGTGTGGCTATATAATTAAAAGCTTTAATTGCAGATGGTACAGCAATTATTAAAGTTAATATCGTAAATACAGATCCAAGAAAAGGATTCATTCCTGAGATAAACATATGATGAGCCCATACGACAAAAGAAAGAGCTCCAATTCCAAAAATAGAATAAACCATTGCTCTGTATCCAAAGATAGGTTTTCTAGAACAAGTAGCAATAATTTCGGAAGTAATCCCTAGAGAAGGAAGAATTACTATGTATACTTCTGGATGTCCCAAAAACCAAAAAAGATGTTGGAATAGTATGGCACTTCCTCCTTGGTTTGATAAAGCCTCACCAGCTATGTAGATATCAGAAAGATAGAAACTTGTACCAAATGAGCGATCCATTATAAGTAACAATGCTGCAGATAATAGAACAGGAAAAGATAGTACACCTAAGATAGCCGTGACAAAAAATGCCCAAATAGTAAGAGGCATTCTGAAAAATGTCATGCCTTCTGTTCTAAGGTTAATTACAGTTGTAATATAATTTAAAGCACCAAGTAGTGCAGATACAATAAATAATGCCATTGATACTAACCATAAGGTCATACCCATACCTGAACCTGAAACAGCCTGAGGTAACGCACTAAGAGGAGGATATATTGTCCATCCACCACTAGCAGGACCACCCTCTACAAATATTGAAATAAACATTACAATACTTGAAAGGAAGAAGAACCAGTAAGAAAGCATGTTTAAAAAACCACTTGCCATATCTCTAGCACCTATTTGTAGTGGTATTAAATAATTACTAAAAGTCCCACTTAACCCAGCAGTTAACACAAAGAAAACCATTATGGTACCGTGCATTGTAATTAGAGCCAAGTAAACTTCAGGATCTATTTTACCTTGAGGAGTTAACCAATTTCCAATTATTGGACTAAATGATGTTAAATCAAAATCAGGAAATCCAAGTTGGATCCTAAATAATGAAGACATAGCGCCTCCTATTATTGCCCAAAAAATTCCAGTAATTAAGAACTGTTTAGCTATAACTTTATGATCTTCACTGAAGATATATTTAGTTATAAAACTCTGATCATGATGCTCATCATGATGCTCATCTGTCTTAGTACTTGGTTTGGTTGTAATTGTTTTAGTAACTCCCATATTTAATCATTTAGTACGGCAATATCCGTAGAATTGTTTTTAATAAAATTTGAGTAATAATCTGGATTTTTTTCAATCCACGACTTTTGAGAATTTTTCCATTTTATATACTCCCACTCTTCAACTACTACAACTGTATGTTTCATAGAAAAATGTGCTCTACCACAAATCTTATTACAAACTATTTCATAGTTAAAATTTTCATTTCCTGTTTCCTCTCTCATTTCTGCAGTAGTCTTAGAAGGAACAAACCACATTTGTGTAGGCATACCAGGAACAGCATTCATCTGGGACCTCATATAAGGCAAGTATACACTATGGATAACATCTCTTGCTCTAATTTTAAATAAAACAGGTTTTCCTTTAGGGATATGTATTTCTCTTGGCATAAAATCATCTAGAGAAGAAGAATCTGAAAAATCAATACCAATAATATTTTCTACATCAATTAATTTATAATTATAATTTCCTAGTTCATTATCGGGCCCTGGATATCTTGATGCCCAAGCAAATTGATACCCTACTACTTCTATAACCTCTGCATTCTCTGGTGGAGGTCCCATAATCTTATTCCATTTTACAAGTCCCCAGCCTATAAGACCAACAAGAACAATAGCAGGAATAACTGTCCAAATAATTTCAAGTTTATGATTATCAGGATAGAAATGCGCTTTTCTATCTTTCTTAAATCTATACCTGTAACCAAAGTAAAACATTACAATTTGAGTTATTATAAAAACTGTGAATGTGATAGCTGTAGTCACCCAAAAAAGAACTTCAATTTCAGGAGCATGTTCAGAAGCCATCGGTAGGAAATAATTATCAAACTGATCGTAAGAATACCAGATTATTGCAACAAAGGAAACAACAAGAAAAATAACACCAAACAACGCATTTGTATTGTTATTACCATCTTCAAAAGATGAAGAGATTCTTTTTTTTGCAACACTTAATATTTCAGAAGATCTAAAAAATAAGAATACTGCTACAAGAGATAAAACTCCAATTAATCCTAGTATAAAATTCATATTGTAAAATTAAATATCATGATGCAAACTTTCCTCTAACATTGGATGATTTTTTGCAACAAGAGGTAATTTTTTTAAACCATTCAACACAACATATAAAAATGCTGAAAGGAATATCATTAATATTCCAATTTCTAAGAACCCAAAACCTCCATTTTCTTTTAAAACTCCAGGAGTAACCATTAGATAGAAATCTATAAAATGACCAAATAAGACAACAGGACATGCAATTTTAAGGAATCTAGTAAATCTTTTACTTGCTCTAGTCATCAAGAATAAAAATGGAAAAAAGAAATTAAGAATAAGGTTGACAACAAAAAAAGGAAAATAGATTTCACTCTCAAGTCTCTCAACAAAATAAATGGTTTCCTCAGGAATATTGGCATAGTAGATTAAAAGGAATTGTGAGAACCATATATAAGTCCAAAATACACTAAAGGCAAAAACATATTTTCCAAGATCGTGGATAACACTATGATTAACAAAGGTTAGATAACCGTTATCTCTAAGTAAAACAATCATATAAGTAATAAGAGCTAAAGCTGATACCCACCAACTTGCAAAAACATACCAACCAAACATTGTACTAAACCAATGGGTATCTATTGATAGTACCCAATCCCAAGCTGCGACAGACTGAGAAAAAGCATAAAATACCACAAATACAGTTGAGATAGTAAATAACTTTTTCCATGAATCACTTCCACCATCCTTATCTTCAATGGCAGAATATTTTAAAATTAAGCTATAAAATAAATACCATATCCCAACAAATATTATCATTCTACCTAAAAAGAAAGGTAAGTTTAGGTAAGCTTTTTTTCCATCAATAATATAATCATACCTAGGATCAGTCGTATCATACAAATAGTCATGTGTCCAATGAAAAATATCATGATTTGTTAAAGCAAAAATTAAAAACATGAGTACACTTCCAACAGGCAACCACCTTCCAATAGCTAGAGGAACTCTCAAAATTCCTGCTGACCAACCTGCCTGTGCAACATATTGTATTGCAACAAAAAATATTGCAGAAATTGATATGCCTAAAAAGTAAACAACATTTATCCAAAGATTTGAGTAAACTCTCTGGTACCAGTGAAACTCAGGATGTAGATTATCTTCAGAGTGATCGACACTAGAAGCATGGTTATCAAGAGCATTAGAAACTTCTTCATGACCGTGACCGGAATTTATAACAGAATAAACTCCAATTAAAGTAAGGGCAATACCTCCTATAAGAAGATAAAATAAATTCTTTTTGGCACTCTGAGTAAAATCAAATCTATCTTCCATTTTATTGCTTTTGTAGTGTTTGAACATACTTAACTATTTTCCATCTGTCTTCCACAGATATCTGAGAACCATGTCCCCACATCCTACCTTTTCCGTGAGTGATCACGTGAAAAATATGACCCTCTGGTCTATCTTTAACTGCCCTAGAATTATAAGCAGTAACACCTTTATAAACTTTCCCAACAGATCCATCTCCCATCCCCTTTTCTCCGTGACAGTGGACACAGTACCTATCATATAATATTCTAGCTTCTTTTAAAACTTCATCTGTTGTTACAATAGGATTTTTAATTTTTGAAGCTAATTCTAAACTATCTTTAGGAATTCTATAAGGCAGATATGACCCTCTTCTAACAGTATTTTCAACGGGTTCTTTCATTGTCATCCCATAAGGATTGTAAGGGTTAGAGTTATAAAATTCTCCATGACCATCATTAGGATTAGAATCTAACCAACTACCAATCTCCTTATCCTTTACCTGAGACAGAGGTTCATAAGGAACAGAATGATACATATTAGGGGCATACTCAACACCAGGATTATCTTTTCTTGCAGCACAAGATGATATGATTAATAATATCAGAAATGTGTTAATAATATTTCTCATAAATCCATTGTCTTATCGTTAACTTCAGAAGCACCACTACTTTTTATAATAGTTTTGATCTTTTTTGAATCTATCTTATTACTATCTAACTCAATAGCCATCACATGCTTATCATTAGTAGATCTTAGGTCAAATGTTTTAGGTTGTCCCCATGGCTTTAAATCACTCACCACAAAAAATGTGCCTACCATACCGAAAGCAGATAAAAGAACTGTCATTTCAAAAGTAACTGGAATAAATACTGGAAATGGTAAAAAATCCTTACCTCCGATAATCATTGGCCAATCAAATGTCATCATACCAATCATCATAGTTAGAGCAAGACATGTTCCTAAAAACCCAAAACAGAAAGCAGCTATTGATAACCTAGACCTTTTATATCCAAGTTTATTTTCTATACCGTGAACTGGAAAAGGTGAATATACCTCATAGATATTGATTCCTTTATCCCTCACAGTTGTTATTGCATTAAGAAGGATGTCTTCATCTTCAAATATTCCAACAATAAACTTTTTACCTTTATCGTCCATTATTTTACTTTATTAACTTTTTCACCAGTTTGTTTTAAAATACTTTTTACTTCAGCCATATTAATTACTGGAAAATATTTTGAGAATGCTAGGTATGCTGTAAAGAAGAGACCAAAAGTAAATAAATACATACCAACATCATATATAGTAGGGTAAAACATTGCCCAACTTGAAGGCAAGAAATCTCTATGTAATGAAGTTACTATAATTACAAATCTTTCGAACCACATTCCAATATTCACTATAATAGATATAATAAATGTTGCTGCAATATTTGTTCTAATCTTTTTAAACCAGAATAATTGAGGAGATATAACATTACATGTCATCATCGACCAATACGCCCACCAGTAAGGGCCAGTTACTCTATTATAGAACGCATATTGCTCATACTCAACACCAGAATACCAAGCCATAAAAAGCTCAGTTAAATATGCAATTCCTACTATAGAACCTGTCACAATTATTACAATATTCATCAATTCAAGATGCTTTATTGTAATATAATCTTCAAGCTTATAGACCTTTCTAGTAATAATTAATAAAGTAAGAACCATTGCGAATCCTGAGAAAATAGCTCCAGCCACAAAGTAAGGAGGAAATATTGTTGTGTGCCATCCAGGTATAACTGAAGTAGCAAAATCCATAGACACAATAGTATGTACTGAAAGAACAAGAGGGGTAGCAAGTCCAGCTAAAACTAGAGATACTGTTTCGTATCTTGACCATGTCTTTGCTGCACCATCCCAACCAAAACTTAATGTTCCATATATAAAAGCAGATACCTTCCTTCCAGCAATTTTCGCTCTGTCTCTAATAGTTGCAAAATCAGGGATTAAACCAATATACCAGAAAACAAGTGACACGGAAAAATAGGTAGAAATTGCAAAAACATCCCACAATAAAGGACTAGCAAAATTAACCCATAATGAGCCATATGTATTAGGGAATGGTAACACCCAAACTAGACCTATCCATAATCTTCCCATATGTAATAAGGGGAACATTGCTGCACAAATAACTGCAAATATTGTCATAGCCTCAGCAGACCTATTAATTGACATTCTCCATCTTTGTCTAAATAAAAGTAAGATTGCTGAAATAAGAGTTCCAGCGTGACCAATTCCTACCCACCACACAAAGTTTGTGATATCCCAAGCCCACATTACAGTTTTATTTAATCCCCACATACCAATACCATCCCACAAGGTCCTGTAAACTGCGTATGCACCGACAGCTAATGTAATATTTGAGATAATCATTGCAACATACCATAAGATAGACGGCTTCTCTTCAACCCTCTTACATATGTCATCAGAAACATCATTCAAGGTTTTTCCTCCAGTGATTAATGGTTTTCTTAACTTAGATTCTACATGCATTTTCTAAATACTTTTTTTATTTCTTACTTTCCTTAAATACCAAACATTAGGACTTACTCTAATTTCATCGAGAACAGCATATGCTCTCTCTTCTTTTAATTTTAGAGTTGCCTTATCGATCTTCTCTACCTGTAATAATTTTCTTATTTTACTAGCCTTATCGTTAACATCTCCAAATGTTATCGCATTAGTAGGACAGGAATTGCTACATGCTGTAGTTACATCTCCATCTCTTAACCTTCTCTTCTCTGATTTTGCTTGAAGCTTTCCTTCTTGAATCTTCTGTACGCAGAATGAACACTTTTCCATAACTCCCCTTGATCTTACTGTAACATCAGGGTTAAGAACCATCTTTCCTAAATCGTTATTCATCGAAATATTTTTATCAAACTGCTCATTATCATGGTACTTAAACCAGTTAAATCTCCTTACTTTATAAGGGCAGTTATTAGCGCAGTACCTTGTGCCAATACATCTATTATACGTCATCTGGTTTAGACCTTCTGAGCTGTGAGTAGTAGCAGCAACAGGACAAACAGTCTCACATGGAGCATTATTACAATGCTGACACATCATAGGCTGGAATGTAACATCAGGATTTTCTGCAGCGATCTCCAGACCTTGTAAATCATCAACATCTGCATCACTAGAATAGTATCTATCAATTCTCAACCATGCCATCTCTCTCCTATTTAGCACCTCTTCTTTACCAACAACTGGAATATTATTTTCTACTTGACACGCAACGACACAGCTTCCACAACCAGTACATGAATTTAAATCAATTGACATAACCCAGTGGTGGTTATTATATTCATGACCACTCCATAATGTTACCTCTTCAGGTTTTTTCTTCCCTTTACTCGTAGAAACTTTAAATTGATATTTCCCTGCATAAACATCTTTCTTATACTCATCAAGAGAAGTTTCCTGGATTACACTTTCTCTAGCCATAATAGTTTCATGTGTCTGAGTCTGGGCAATTCTATATTCTTTACCGGTATTAGATAATGAAACATTTACCAAAGATAAATTCTGAGCTTTTTGGTTTTTATCTAAAAGGTCGAACGCATTAATACCTACATTATCTCCAACTGGACCAGAAAGTGTTCTTCCATATCCCAGAGCAAGACCAACAGTTCCTTCAGCTTGACCTGGTTGTATAATAGCAGGAATCTCGTGATTATTATCATTTAAATTGATGCTTAATAAATTTGTAGTCATAGTTCCAGAATCTGTAGAAATACCCATCTTCCTAGCATCTTTAGGGTTTACAGATAAATAATTATCCCAACACACCTTAGATATCGGGTCAGGCATTTCTTGTAACCAAGGATTATTGGATTGGACACCATCTGCAACAGTTAAATTTTGATATATGTTAACTTCAAAGCCATCATTTTGATTGACATCTGAAATTACAGATTGTATTCCTGATATTATTTTAGATGTAATTTTCTTTGCACTCGGTAATGGGTTAGAGTTTGATTTATTTTTGTCAATAAACTCTGCAACACCATCATGGAGTAACCTATCCCAGAATATTTGAAAAGGTTCGTCAGAACTTGTAAATTTCTGTTTTGCTCTCCAACTGCTTTTCAAATAATTAAAATAATTATCATTTGAATCAGACCACTTTAATAATGAATCTTGAACTTGTCTTGTATCAAAAATGTTTTTTATAGTAGGTTGGCCAAAACTAAATGAGTTCTCAATAGGCTCATAATCATTCCAAGATTCTAAGAAATGAGAGTCAGGTGCAATTACATCACACAACATAGAGGTTTCATCTATTCGATCTGAGGTCGATATCTTCAAAGTAGCTTTTGATATATTGTCCTTAATTTTAGTAGATAAATAACTATCATATACTGGATTACAATTCATGAAAATAACTGAAGAAACGTTCCCCTTAGATAAATTAGATAAAAAATCATTCATCTTATTATCATCTCCATTTCTTATATTATAAGATCTGTTGACATCAATTGATTTTCCATAATTACCAAGTAGTTCATTAATCATATTAACAACTAACTGAACATATTTATCATTAGAATTCGATATTACAATCGATTCACCAATATTAGCAACTAAATCCTCAGCAACTTTTTCTAATATATCAAGCTTTATAAGGTTCTTTTTAGACTTATCATAATTTATTAATGGAGGTCTGTATTTTGCAAAAATATTTTTTCCTGTTTTTTGAGATAAAATATTCCAAAGCTCGGTTATATATAATGAACTGTGATTTGATTCAATAGGAATTCTATTATCTGAGTTAGCCCCTGTAAGAGAGAGATTAGACTCAAAAGTATATAGTCTTGACATTTCTCTATTATCTCTATCTACTTTTCTTCTATCAGCAAATTGTTTATTAAATAAGTTATGGTTGTAAGAACTACCCAGGAAATCATAACCAAAACTCACAACAACATTTGCTTTTGAAAAGTCATAAAAAGGTAATTTCCTCTTTCCATAATGTTCAAGATTAGCATCAAGCATACCATTATATGAAACATTATCATACTGAACATGTTCAGCATTGTATTTATCACAGAATTTGTCAATAACATCTAACGAGGAAGGACTAGAAATTGAATTACTTATGATATATGACTTTTTAGATAATGTTGACATTGTATTCTTCACAAACTTATCAACCTCATTCCAACTTGATTCTTTATTACTGAGCATAGGTGCTTGTAATCTTTGTTTATCATAGAGTGTCAATACAGATGACTCTACCTGAGCACTGGTAGAACCTGCACTTACTTTTGAATATTTATTACCATCAATTTTTATTGGCCTTCCTTCTCTAGTCTTTACAACAACACTACAATAATCACTACCCATAGAATATGTTGAAGCATAATAATTAGCAATGGAAGGATCTACGTCTACAGGCTTATCTACATAAGGAATTGCATATTTAACTGGAGCCTCACAAGCTACTGTAGAAACAGCGGCAATTCCGAATCCCATCATCTTTAAAAAATCTCTTCTTGAGTTATCCGAAGATCCTTTTATTGGTAAAAATTCAGGAAACTCATTCTGAGCATTCTTCACAAATGAAGGATCATTCTTTAGTTGCTCAATTCCTTTCCAATAAGTTTTATTTCCCTTACTCATATTATTTTAATAATGACATTTTGAACATTCAAGTCCCCCAATATCCTCAACTTTCATTGGTTTTTTAGAAGAACTGTTATGTAATTCAACAAGTTTCTTATAATAATCATTTCCTTTAGCATTAACTTCCGTCTCCCTATGACAATTTATACACCACCCCATAGTTAACTCAGAGTATTGATAGACAACATCCATTTCCTCAATAGGCCCATGACATGTAGCACAATCAAGACCTCCAACAGCAACATGTTGCTTATGATTAAAGTATGCAAGATCAGGTAAATTATGAACTCTGACCCATTCTATTGGCCTATTTTCCTCATATGCTGTTAATATTTTTTGTATCTCTGGTTTATCTGTGTTTATAGCATTATGACAGTTCATACAAATATTTACAGAAGGAATATTTGCTGATTTTGAAATATTAACACCTGTATGACAATAATTACAATCAATCTCATATTGACCAGCATGAACCTTATGAGAAAAAGCAATAGGCTGAGTTGGTTGATAATTTTGCTGTATACCAACAGTGTAAAGACCATCTATACATGATTTGACAAACACACCAATAAAAATAAATGAAGCAATTCCAACAAATTTATTACTTCTCAAAAACTTTTTAAAATCAAATCTATTTTGAACAATCTCTAAATCTTTATCATCTAAAAGTTTGCCTTTAGACTGGCTGTCTTTTAAAATCACATATTTCTTTGAAAGATTTGTGAATCTAAACAATACAAAAATTATGATTATTAGAAGAAAGAGATTAAGGCCAACAGATAAGTAAAAATTATCGGAAGCAACTGAAGATTCACCTTGAACATCTCCTAAAGTCTGTGAAGCATCTGCTACGACCACCTGAACTTCTTTAGAAGATTCATCTTTGATATAAGTTAATATAGCATTCAACTCTTCATCAGAAAAGTCAAATGATGTCATTAACGTTTTGTTGTATTGGTTATACAATTCAACAGCATACTCATCCCCACTTTTTATCACCTTCTGAGAGTTTTTAATAAATGCATAAATCCATTCTTGATTTCTCCTCTCGTGAACATCTCTTAGAGCAGGTCCTATGATAACTTCATCAATAGCATGGCATACCGTACAATTTCCTTTAAATAATGACTCTCCATTCTTCACAACAGACTCATCAAAAGCAGGGCTCTCATCATCTTGAGCAAGAGAAATATGAGAAATACTTAAAAAAAGAGATAGGATTACTGTACCAAAATATGGGATTAAAAAGTTGTTACTTTTTAGTAGGGGTACAGTCAATTTAGTTTGTATTTAAGCACCTAGTTTTAAAACTGAAACAAATGTAACATCCCGACAATAAACTTCAAAAAATTATAACAATATGTTTTAATTTAGAATTGATCTAAATAAGGCTTAATACGTGTTTTCTTTAAGATCTTCCTCTTTAATAATTCTTCTTAAAATCTTACCCACATTAGACTTTGGCAATTCGTCAGTAAAACCTATGTGTTTAGGACACTTATAACTTGTTAACTTCTCTTTACAATATACCTTAATTTCATCCTCAGTAAGAGAGTCATCCTTTTTTACAATAACTGCTTTTACAGCCTCAGTAGTTTTCTTATCAGGGACGCCAATAACACCTACCTCTAAAACCTTAGGGTGTGATGATATAACGTGCTCAACTTCATTAGGAAAAACATTAAATCCTGAAACAAGTACCATCTCCTTTTTCCTATCAACAATTTTGATGAATCCGTCTTTGTCCATAACACCGATGTCACCTGTATAAAGCCACCCTCCCTTAATAACTTCTTTAGTATCATTTTCACGTTTCCAATACCCCTCCATGACTTGAGGGCCACTCACACAGATCTCTCCTCTTTCACCTTCAGCCACCTCCTTGTTCTTATCATCTACAAATTTTATATCGGTTTTTGGCATAGGCAAACCAATTGTTCCTACTTTATTTGTTCCATCAAGAGGATTTATAGTTACAACTGGTGATGTCTCTGTTAAACCATAACCTTCCACAAGAGGACAACCTGTGACAGACTGCCATTTATTTGCTACTACATCTTGAACTGCCATACCACCACCAAAAGCAACTTTTAGCTCAGAAAAGTCAAGATTATTAAAGTTTTTATTATTAAGAAGACCATTAAAAAGAGTATTTACACCCGTAATTATTGAGAACTTATAATTTGAGAGTTCCTTAACAAAACCATCCATATCCCTAGGATTTGTGATGAGGATATTCCTGGCACCATACTTACACATGACCAAGGCGTTACAGACAAGAGCAAATATATGATATAGAGGAAGTGCTGTAATTACAATCTCTTTTCCCTCCTCTAACATAATATCCATCCAAGATGATACTTGAATAACATTAGAAATTACATTTTTATGAGATAGCATCGCCCCCTTTGATACACCAGTAGTTCCTCCTGTATACTGAAGAAATGCGATATCTTTTGAGTCTATTGGAACTTGAGTATAATTATATTTTCCCCCTTTAGATATTGCCTCCTTAAAAGAATGATGTCCTGGCAATGAATAATTAGGTACCATCTTCTTTACATATTTCACAACAAAATTCACTAAAGTACCTTTAACTGTACCAAGCATATCACCCATGCTTGAAATAATAACATGTTTAATTTCAGTATCTTGGATAACTTTTTGAAGGTTATGAGCAAAATTTGATAATATTAATATCGCCTTACAACCAGAATCTTTGAATTGATGTCGCATCTCATCAGGAGTGTATAAAGGGTTTGTGTTAACAACAACAATACCAGATCTAAGAGCTCCGAACAAAGCCACAGGGTACTGGAGAACATTTGGTGACTGTATTGCTAACCTATCTCCTTTCTTTAATTTCAAATCATGAGTAAGGAAATTTGAAAAGTTTTTAGATAATTCATCAAGTTCTTTGTATGTGATTGATTTACCCATGTTCTCAAAAGCAATACCGTCAGAATACTTCTTAAAACTTTCTTCAAATAAATCAACAAAGGATGAGTACTGCGTCATGTCTACATCCTCAACAACACCATTGGGATAATTTTTAGTCCAGATCTTTTTCATAAAATAGAGAGTTAGCTTAAAATAGTTAGTGAGATAAAAGTATACTAAATTATAAAAAAAAGAAAGGGGACATCTTTAATAAAGATATCCCCAGTAACAACATTAACCCAAAAATGATAAAACAATATATGAATATTATATTTTAATAAATATTATTAAAAGACGATTTCTTAAGGTTTTCACTTATTTTTTAAAATAATTTAATTTAAATTAGATATAATTGAATTTTTTATAATAAAGCCCCCAAAAATGAAAGTAAATTATCAAATTGACAATGTAGACCTTAAAATCCTAAATATTTTATCAAAAAATGCGAAAATGCCATATACTGAAGTGGCAAAGAAAGTGTTTGTCTCGGGTGGAACTGTTCATGTTAGAATGAGAAAACTTGAGAAAATGGGAGTAGTCAGAGGTACTAAATTAGATATAGATTACACTAAATTAGGGTATAATATATCTTGTTACATGGGAATTTATCTTGAAAAAAGCTTTCTATATAAAGAAGCAGTAAAAGCATTAAGAAGTATACCAGAAGTTATTGAAATTCATGCAATAACTGGACAATATACTATTTTCATAAAAATCCTCTGTAAAGACACTCCTCACTTCAGAGAAATCTTAGATTCTAAGATCCATAAAGTTAAGGGAATTACAAGGACGGAATCTTTCATGTCAATTGAGGAAACAATGAAAGATGGTTTATCGTTAAACTGACCGTTTAAAGCATTTTCTTTCGTTTTAAAAGAAAATGTATGCTAAATTTGCATCAAGAAAAATTACATGAGCAAAGACGATAAAATTTTAAAAGAATTTACATCAAAGGAATACGAGCACGGGTGGTCTGTGGATTTTGATGTAGATCAAGCCCCTACAGGCTTAAATGAAGATATAGTTAGGCTTATATCAAAGAAAAAAGAAGAGCCTAGCTGGTTATTAGATTGGAGATTAAAAGCATTTGATCAATTTAAAAAAATGAAAGAACCAGATTGGTCTAATTTAAACATCCCAAAAATTAATTTTCAAGATATCTCCTATTACTCTGCACCAAAAAAGAAAAAAATGTTAAAGTCCATGGACGAAGTAGATCCAGAACTAATAAAAACATTTGAAAAACTAGGTATCTCTTTATTAGAACAAAAAAGGTTAAGTGGAGTTGCTGTTGATGCCGTCATAGATTCTGTGTCTATTGGTACAACATTTAAAGATAAATTAAGTGAGCTGGGTATAATATTTTGTTCATTTTCTGAAGCAGTAAAAGAACATCCTGAATTAGTAAAAAAACATTTAGGAACTGTAGTGCCATCTAAAGATAATTATTTTGCTTGTTTGAATTCTGCAGTTTTTTCTGATGGATCGTTTTGCTACATACCAAAAGGGGTAAGATGCCCTATGGAGCTATCTACTTATTTTAGAATAAATGCATCAAATACAGGTCAATTTGAGAGGACGCTTATTGTTGCTGACGAAGGCTCATATGTTAGCTATCTTGAGGGGTGCACAGCTCCAATGAGAGATGAAAACCAATTACATGCTGCAGTTGTTGAAATTCATGCAGAAAAAGATGCAGAAGTGAAGTATTCTACTGTACAAAATTGGTATCCTGGAGATAAGAATGGAAAGGGAGGAATATATAATTTTGTAACTAAAAGAGGAATCTGTTCTGGAAATAATTCAAAAATTAGTTGGACTCAGGTTGAAACAGGTTCTGCAATAACTTGGAAGTATCCTTCATGTATTTTAAAAGGTGACAACTCCATTGGAGAGTTTTACTCAGTTGCAGTAACTAATAATTATCAACAGGCTGATACCGGAACTAAAATGATACACATTGGAAAGAACACTAAATCAAAAATAATATCCAAAGGTATTTCTGCTGGATTTTCACAGAATAGTTATAGAGGTCATGTAAACGTGATGAAAAGAGCGAAAAATTCAAGAAATTTTTCTCAATGTGATTCCCTTCTTCTTGGAAATAAATGTGGAGCTCATACATTCCCGTATATTGATATTGAAAATAAATCTTCTATGGTAGAACATGAAGCCACAACATCTAAAATTGGTGAAGATCAAATATTTTATTGTTTACAAAGAGGAATAGATGAAGAAAACGCTATTGCTTTAATCGTAAATGGTTACGCTAAAGAAGTTCTAAAACAATTACCAATGGAATTTTCGGTTGAAGCACAAAAACTTCTTTCGTTGACTCTAGAAGGGAGTGTGGGTTAATTAATTAAATATTATAAAATGCTAGAAATAAAAAATCTTCACGCATCAATTGATGAAACAAAAATATTAAAAGGACTAAACCTTAAGGTAAACACCGGAGAGGTTCACGCAATAATGGGACCAAACGGTTCTGGTAAAAGCACCTTAGCTTCTGTTATAGCTGGAAGGGAAGATTATGATGTTACAGATGGTACAATAAATTTTATGGAAAATGAACTTTCAGAATTAGGTCCTGATGAAAGAGCAAGAGAAGGCATTTTCCTTGCATTCCAATACCCAGTTGAGATACCAGGAGTATCCACAACAAATTTTATGAAAACCGCAGTGAATCAAGTAAGAGAATCAAAAGGAGAGAAACCTCTTGATGCTGTAGAGTTTCTCAAGCTTATGAAAGAGAAAATGAAACTTGTAAATATTAGACAGGAACTTCTTAGCAGATCTATTAATGAAGGTTTCTCAGGAGGTGAGAAGAAACGAAATGAAATTTTTCAGATGGCTATGCTAAGCCCAAAGCTGTCAATCTTAGATGAAACTGATTCTGGTCTAGATATTGATGCTTTGAAAATTGTATCCAATGGAGTTAATGCATTAAGATCTAAAGATAATGCTACAATTGTAGTTACTCATTACCAAAGGCTTCTAGATTACATAGTGCCTGATTTTGTTCATGTTCTTATGGACGGTAAAATTGTCAAGTCTGGCAACAAAAATCTTGCTCTTGAACTTGAAGAAAAGGGTTATGATTGGATTAAAGTAAAAAATTAAATTTAAAATTTATATGATTGAGTCTTTAAATTTAGAAAAATCAATTTCTAGAGAAGCCGATAAGGATGTAAGGCTTATGAAGTCATATGCCCTTAAAAATATAGAAAAGTCGTTAAAGAAATATAAAGAAGAATACAAGTACACTCCCCTCTTCAAAAAAACAGAAAATAAAATTCAATTAGAGGAATCCAAATTAGGTCATAATTATGGTATAGAAAAAATCAAATCTTTAATACCTAAGAATGATGATCACAAGATAATTGTGATTGACGGAGCATATAAAGAGGAGTTTTCTAACATTCCTACAGGTATACTAGTAAAAAAATATTCTGATTTATCAGAAGATATGAAAGGTGAATTTCAAAAAACTTATCAAGGTTTTGACGATTCACAAAATGATATTTTTAGCTCTCTTAACACTATTAATCATCTAGAATGTTTAACTATCCACGTAGAAAAAGAGGTTAATATTAAAAATAAAATATCAATTATTAATTTTATTCAGTCGCCCCATTCATCTTACTTTAGAAAATCAATTTTAATTAAAAAAAGCTCTCATGTTTCTTTCTCTGAAGAGTTTATAGGATCAAATGGGGAAATAAGTTTCTCAAATTCTGTATCTGAAATTTTTCTTCATGAAAACTCTAAATTAGATTATTTCTCATGTCAAAATTTTAAAAATAATTTCCATTTCAATAGCTTAAATGTTTTTCAGAGGAAGGATAGTATATCAAATTTCCATACTTATAGCTTCTCTGGGGCAACAGTTAGAAACAACCTAAATATCTCTCTAAAAGATAAAAACTGCTATGCTAATATGTATGGCTTCTATGCTATTAAAAATAATTCTCATATTGACAACCACACAGCTGTTGACCATATGGATGAAAACTCGATAAGTAATGAACATTATAAGGGTATTGTTGAAGGTGGTTCCAGAGGAGTATTCAACGGTAAAATTTATGTGAGACAAAAAGCTCAAAAGACAAACGCATTCCAATCTAACAATAACATACTTCTGTCAGACAATGCTAAAGTTAATACTAAACCTCAACTTGAAATATGGGCAGATGATGTAAAGTGTTCTCATGGTTGTACTGTTGGCCAATTAGATGAAGACGCATTGTTTTATCTTATGTCTAGGGGAATTCCAAAAAAGGAGGCTACCTCAATCCTTCTCTCTGCATTTAGTGCTGATATAACTGAAAAAATTGAAGATGAAAATTTAAGAAAATATTATGAGGAACTAATCTTAACTGAACTAGGAGGTTTAAATTATGAATAATTTCCCTATCAATTCAATAAGGGAAGATTTTCCCATCCTAAAAAGTAAAATTAACAATCATGACCTTATCTATTTTGATAACGCCGCAACTACGCAGAAGCCAAATTCTGTAATAAAAGCAATTTCAAATTACTATGAAAAGTATAACTCAAATATTCATAGAGGAGTACACAGCCTTGCAGAAATAGCGACTAATGAATTTGAAAAAACCAGAAAAAAGATAAAGGGTTTCATAAATGCTAAATCAGAAAAAGAAATTATTTTCACTAGAGGAACAACTGAAGGTATAAACTTAATATCATCATCTCTAGGAAAATATAAATTTTTAGAAGGGGATGAGATAATTATAAGTGAGATGGAACATCATTCTAATATTGTCCCTTGGCAAATGTTAGCTAAAGAAAAAAGCCTTAAGTTGAATACAATTAATGTAAGTGAAGATGGGGAAATAGATTTGAATGATTTCAAAAATACTATCTCATCAAAAACTAAATTAGTCTCATTAGTCCACATATCTAATACGCTAGGTTCTATTAATCCTATCAATGAAATTGTTGAGATATGTAATTCAAATAACATAATTAGTGTGATTGATGGAGCACAAGCTTCTGCACACTCACCGATCGATGTTCAAAAGATAAACTGTGACTTTTATGTTCTATCAGCTCATAAAATGTATGGCCCAACTGGTGTTGGAGTTGTCTATGGAAAGGAAAATCTCTTAGAAGAAATGCCTCCATATATGGGAGGTGGAGAGATGATAAGAGATGTTAAATTTTCTGGAACTTCATATAATGATCTTCCTTATAAATTTGAGGCAGGGACGCCAAACATTGGTGATGTAATTGGCTTTAAAGAGGCTATTAATTACATTGAAAATCTTGGGAAAGATCAAATTATTAAATATGAAGACAAGCTAAGAGATTATGCTAATAAAAAGTTAAGTAGCATTAATGGTTTTAAAATTATAGGAACTTCAAAAAATAAAATTGGAATTTTTTCATTTACAATTGAAAACTTTCACTATTACGACCTTGGCTTATTACTTGACGCAAAAGGAATTGCAGTAAGAACCGGCCACCATTGTACCCAGCCACTGATGGATAAATATAATTTAGATGGAACAGCTAGAGTATCTCTCGCATTATATAATACTGAGGAAGAAGTAGATTTCTTTGTAGACTCAGTTAATAAATTATTAAATAAATAAAAGAGATGTCTATACAAAAAGAAATAATTGATGACTTTAAAGTTTTAGATGGAGACCTAGAAATGACCCTGAATTACCTTATGGAACTTGGAGAAAAACTTGATCATTTTAATGAAAAAGATAAAAAAGAAGAAAATATTGTGAAAGGATGTCAGTCTAAAGTATGGCTAACTTATAAAAAAATAGAAGATAAGATCTTCTTTAGTGGGGATAGCAACACAGCTATTACAAAAGGTCTACTAAGTTTACTAATAAAAATATTTTCCGGAAAATCTTCTAAAGAAATTCTTGACACAAAATTGTTTTTCATAGGGGATATAGGATTAAATAGATTTATAGGAACCCAAAGGTCTAACGGACTAGAATCTATGGAAAATAAGTTTAGAATAATTGCATTATCGAATAAATAATTATGACTGAAAAAGAAGAGATAGATTTAAAAAAACAAATTGTTAGAGCAATTAAAACTGTTCATGATCCAGAGATTCCTGTTGACGTTTATGAATTAGGATTAATATACGATATCCAGATTTTACCTATAAATAATGTCCATATACTAATGACATTAACATCACCAAACTGTCCTGCAGCAGAATCTATTCCTGCTGACGTCAAGAACAGGGTTGAGATGATCAAAGAAATAAATGAGGTTGATGTAGAAATTACATTTGACCCACCCTACTCATCTGACTTAATGTCTGAAGAGGCTAAGCTAGAGTTAGGATTTATGTAAATGTTAAATATTAAATAATTAATAATGTATCCAGATGAATTAACAAAACCAATGATTGAAGAGCTTACATCTGTAGGCTTTACTGAGTTAAAAGACGCAGAAACTGTTGTTTCAGAGCTTCATAAAGACTCAGGAAAATGTTTAGTCTTAATAAACTCAGTTTGTGGTTGTGCGGCAGGAGCTGCTAGACCAGGAGTTAAACACTCTCTTACTATTTCAGAAATAAAACCAGATAAATTATACACTGTTTTTGCAGGAGTAGATTTTGAGGCAGTAAATAAGATTAGAGAGATGTGTCTTCCCTACCCTCCTAGTTCGCCAGCAATAGCATTGTTTGATAATGGTGAGCTTATTCATTTTGTAGAAAGACATCATATAGAAGGCAGAAATGCTTCTATGATTTCTGAACATTTGAAAAACGTTTACGAAGAACATTGTAGCTAAATATAAGATATTATATTTGCGGTAAAATTTAAATTAACTACTATGAACGAATTGTTATACTTTGTACCAGGATCTGGAGTTCTAGCACTTTTATTTGTCTATATAAAAAACAATTGGGTTGCTTCAAAAGAGATTGGTTCTGAAAAAATGGCAAGAATTGCCAAAAATATTGCTGATGGAGCAATGGCATTTCTTAGGGCAGAATACAAATTACTTTCTGTATTTGTAATTATTACTGCAATACTTTTAGGAATTAAAGGGGAGAGTGAAGGATCAAGTTACTTGGTTGCTGTATCATTTGTTGTCGGGGCATTATGCTCTGGTCTTGCTGGCTTCATTGGTATGAAGGTAGCTACCAAGGCAAATGTAAGGACAACAAACGCTGCTCAAGAATCTCTCGGTAAAGCACTAGAGATCGCATTCTCTGGAGGTGCGGTAATGGGACTCGGCGTTGTTGGACTAGGAGTTTTGGGATTAGGGTCTCTATTCATAATTTATAGTAACATGTTCCAGGACATTGACACTGTAATAAAAGTTATTTCTGGATTTTCTTTAGGTGCATCATCTATTGCATTATTTGCCAGAGTCGGTGGAGGAATTTATACAAAGGCAGCTGATGTTGGTGCTGATCTTGTTGGAAAGGTTGAAGCTGGAATTCCAGAAGACCACCCTCTTAATCCTGCTACTATTGCTGATAATGTAGGTGATAATGTAGGTGATGTTGCAGGTATGGGAGCGGATTTATTTGAGTCTTTTGTAGGATCAATTATTGGCGCAATGGTATTAGGCGCTGCTTTTATGGGTCTTCAAGAATTTTCAGGAATCCAAACCAATGCCATAATTCTTCCTTTATTTATTGCATCAACTGGAATAATAATGTCAATAATTGGTACTCTATTTGTAAGGGTTAAAGAAGGTGGAAGCCCTCACGCAGCATTAAATACTGGAGAATTTGTATCTGCAGGTCTTATGATTGTTGCAACTTTCTTTTTAATAAATAAGTTCCTTCCAGATGTGTGGGTTTTCAATGGAAAAGAATATTCTTCAATTGGTGTTTTCTATGCAACCATATCTGGTCTTTTAGCAGGTTTAGGAGTAGGTAAAGTAACTGAGTACTATACTGCTACAGGAAAAGCACCAGTTAAATCAATTGTAAAACAATCTGACACAGGTGCTGCTACTACAATTATCTCAGGACTTGGAGTTGGTATGATGTCAACTGCAATCCCTATTCTTTTAATTTGTGCGGCAATTCTTACTTCATATCACTTTGCTGGATTATATGGAATTGCTATAGCAGCAGTTGGTATGTTAGCAAATACTGGTATTCAACTTGCTGTTGATGCATACGGTCCAATATCAGATAATGCTGGAGGAATTGCAGAGATGGCTGAGTTACCACCTAAAGTTAGAGAGAGAACTGATAAGCTTGACGCTGTAGGAAATACTACCGCAGCTATTGGTAAAGGATTTGCGATTGCATCAGCTGCACTTACTGCACTTGCATTATTTGCTGCGTTTATGCAAACAGCTCAAATCACATCAATTGATATATCAAACCCTGTAGTTATGACTGGACTACTAGTTGGAGCGATGTTACCATTTGTGTTTTCTGCTTTATCTATGAATGCAGTAGGAAAAGCAGCGATGAGTATGATTGAAGAGGTAAGAAGACAATTCAAAGAGCTTCCAAAGCTTAAGGCTGCTCTTGAAGTAATGAGAAAATATGACTCAGACCTTTCAAAAGCTAGTAAAGCTGACATGAAAATATTTAATGATGCTGACGGAGTTGCAGAATACAGTAAATGTGTAGAGATATCTACTCAAGCAGCTCTAAGAGAGATGATTCTCCCTGGTGTAATGGCAATATCAGTTCCTGTTATTGTTGGTTTTCTTGGCGGAGCTGAGATGCTAGGAGGACTTCTAGCTGGAGTTACATCTTCAGGAGTTTTAATGGCAATCTTCCAGTCTAATGCCGGTGGAGCATGGGACAACGCAAAGAAGATGATTGAAGAGGCTGGAAATAAAGGTACTGATGCTCATAAAGCAGCAGTTGTTGGAGATACAGTTGGGGATCCTTTTAAAGATACCTCTGGCCCATCATTAAACATATTATTAAAATTAATATCAGTTGTAGCACTAGTAATTGCTCCATTATTGGTATAATTAAATTATGTACAAGAAGAGAAAGAAGATAGCTAAAAAAACCTTTGGGAATTTTCCTTTTATAAGTGTAATTTTTAGTGTCTCTCTTTCTCTTTTACTTTTAGGAATATTTAGTTTTTTCGTTTTATCATCTTATGAGGTAAAGAAATTGATCCAAGAGAATACTGAAGTAAATATCTACCTTAACAAAGAGATATCATCAAGCCAAGTAGATCAAGTAAAAACCATTCTATTCTCCAAAGACTATGTCTTATCTAAAGACGAATCAACATTAAATTATATCTCTAGTGAAGATGCAGCAAAGGAATTTGCTGAAGAAATAGGTGAAGATTTTGTTAATTTTTTAGGAAATAATCCCTTGAGAGATCTGATCACTTTAAAAATCAACTCCGAATATTTTGAATTTGAAAAATTATCTGGAATTGAAAAAGACATTCTTGAAATACCAGGTGTTTATGAAGTTGATTACTCTAAAGAGATGATAGATGATATTAACAAAAATATCAGAAATATAAGCTTAGTATTTAGTGGTATATTTTGCATACTATTTCTAATATCAATAATACTAATTAACAACACCTTAAAAATTGCTCTTTTCTCTCAGAGGTTTCTCATAAGAAGTATGCAACTGGTTGGCGCTACTGCTAATTATATTTTGAAACCTTTTATGCTGAGAGGTCTAGCTTACGGATTTATCTCTGGAATTATATCTTCAGGTCTACTTTATGTAATAATTCTATTTATCAATGAAAAAATAAATGCATCAAATATGATAGTAGGCGTTGAAAAATTAAGTATTATATTTATCATGTTAACACTAACTGGTATACTTATGGTAATGGCAAGTACTTACACATCAGTAAATAAATATTTAAATTCAACTTTAGACGATTTATATAAATAGATAATGAATAATAATTCTAATTTACCCTTTAAAAAGAGCAATTATATACTAATGGTAATAGGAGTAACCATTATTTTTTCTGGTTTTTTTATAATGACTCTGGACACTGAAGATTATGGTTACGGTTTTTTAGGTCTAACACTTGGTCCCATTATTGTTCTATTTGGATTTATTTTTCAATTCTTTGCCATTTTTCATAAAGGTAAATAGTATATGGAATGGTATGAAGCTCTCATCCTAGGTATAATTCAGGGTCTCACTGAATTTCTACCAATAAGTAGTAGCGGTCACTTAGAGATAGCATCTTTTATACTTAAAACTGAACAGTCACAAAACCTTGTGTTTACTGTACTAGTGCACATCGCTACAGCAATAAGTATTATATATGTTTTCAGAGATGATATATTTAAAATCATAAAGGGAGTTTTTAATTTTAAAAGTAAAGAGATAGACACAGTATTAAAAATTATTGTCTCTAGTATCCCAGTAGGAATTATTGGCATCTTATTTGAGGATAGAGTTGAATCATTTTTTACTGGAAATATCATCCTCGTAGGATCAATGTTACTCATTACCTCTCTTCTATTATTCTTCACATACTTTAGTAAAGAAGAAGGTAGAAGTGTATCATTTGTAGATGCTCTTATTATTGGTTTTGCACAAGCATTTGCAATTTTACCTGGAATTTCAAGGTCTGGGGCTACAATTTCAGCAGCAATATTTCTAAAAATTAATAGGCAGGAAGCAACAAAATTCTCATTTCTAATGGTTCTAGTACCAATATTTGGAATACTCATTCTAAAAATAATAGGTGGTCTTACATCTGATGAGATGGCAGGAGCTAATTTAATATCATTACCGTATGTTATCGGATTTTTATCTGCACTTTTTAGCGGAATAATTGCTTGTAAACTAATGCTAAAAATTGTGAAAGAGAGTAAGCTCATCTACTTCTCTGCGTACTGTCTTCTTATAGGAATAACTAGTATTTTATATGGGTGCAGCGAACCTAAACAAGATACTTTTTATATAGATCCAGTAAAGGAAATTAGTGAATTAAGAAACATTTCATTAAACTCTCCAACTCCCAAATTAGATTCAATTGATTCACACCTGAACTTAGTAGACCTTAAGAAAATAGATAATAAACTTAAGCTAGACATAAGGTATGCATCTGAAAATAATTTTATGAGATCTAAATTTTATAATTCATCCAGAGCTTTTCTTAATAGTGAAGCAGCTCAAAATCTATTGAATGCTCATAGAGAGCTTGAAAAGAAAGGTTATGGTATAGTTATATTCGATGCTTACAGGCCATGGTATGTCACCAAAATGTTTTGGGAAGGTACGCCTGAAGCTCTTAAACATTTTGTAGCAGACCCAGAGAAGGGTTCAGTACACAATAGAGGATGTGCAATTGACATAGGGCTTTATGACATGATAACAGGTAAAAATATTGATATGATTTCAGGATACGATGAATTTACAGAGAGGGCATACCCAAACTATAACGGAGGAGAGAAGAGCAAAAGAGACATAAGAGATTTACTTATATCTACTATGGAAAAAAATAACTTCTCAGTTTATGAATACGAGTGGTGGCACTTTAACTATAAGAATTGTAATTCAGGAATATTGAATTACTCTTTTGAAGAATTAGATTCTATTATCTCAATCTAATATATTCTCAGCTTGATCAATACTTGAGGAAAATTTAGAAGATATTTCCATAACAACCTCTTTCTGACTCTGAAGTTTATCATTTATTTCTTTAAGTTTTTTAGTATCTAAATTTTCAAAAGCATCCTTCTGCATAGGATAACTATCGAATGGAAATTCTTCACTAAAGTCTTTCATGAATGACATCATACCTTTACGAGCTTCATCTAAATTCTTAATAGCCATATCAATATTACCATCAGATTCCTTTAGAGATTCCAGTTTAGTCTTTAAATCTTTCAATTCTTTCATATCCTTCATTAACTCATCATGTTCGTAGATAACTTCATCAAGTAATGCTAGGTTTGACTCATGAATTTTATTCTCACTAGAACACGAAAATAAAAAAAACATTAATATTAAATATCTCATAATTTACTATTTAGTTAGTGTCCCATATGTCCTCCAGGACTATACTGTAAAGTTAATGAAAGTCCATTAAAATTTCCAATCTGGAGACCCTCATAACTCATGTAAGTTGGAAGAATATACTCCATGGATATTCTTTTATTTTTTAAGATACCTTTATTAAAAGTAAAATTTAATCCTAATGCAGAGTTTAGTAAGACATAACCTGAATTATTTTTATTATTTAGAATCATAATAGTTGAATCTAATATAGAGTCTTCACCTGTCATAGGCTTTAGGTTTATATAATTTTGTCTGAAACTTATGCTAATTAATTTACTTAAATTTATAGCTCCCCAATAGTTTACACTCACTTGATCACCAGCCCTATATCCTCTTGAATTTTCGTAAAGTGACAATTTATAAATTGGCTGTATTCCAGCTGAAAATTTATTAAACTGAGAAAAAACTGTAAATCCTATAACTGAAGAAAGATGACCACTTCCCATCTGCATTGAATAAGGCAAAACTCCGTCGTTAATGTCTTCTCTAGATATACTTCCTGTTGGGAGAGTCAGCCCAATATTAGAGTGAATTTTAATATTTTCATTAGCAACTAAATTATAGAGAAATTGAATCTCAAGGTCTCCTATTCCAGATGAATTAAGGGTAAATAAATCATTTTGTTTTGATAGATAAGTAGACTCTTTTATATGAAAGTTTAGATTTGAGAAAAGAGTTAAATTATCAGTGAGACCGTACATAAATTCTAAGGAATGAGTGCGAAATACTTGAGATGTCACGTGTCTGTCGTAATAGGTTGAGATATCATCTCTACTAAATATTTTATTTCCATTGTAATTATTCTCTCCTTGTGAAGAAGTATATTTATATCCAAACATCATACCACCAGCGGCATGAGTGTGATCTGCAAAAATTGCAGAAGGTGCATGAGAGTCTGGTCTTGAAGAGTCCCACACCTTTTTATTCATTTTCATGAAATGATCTGATATATCAATGAATTTACCTTCTTCATCAATTGCTTTGTTATTTAAGATAATTAAGTTTACTAGCTCTTGAGTAGACCTCTCAAGGTTATTAGTCTTCGAACATGTGAACTCCGCAATTATCTTATCTCCATCTCGTTTATCTATTATTAGACCTTTGTAATTATCTATTTCTAGTTCAGTAGATCTCTTATAACTCCAACCGAATGAGACAGAGATAAAATATCTATTGTTATCAGCTGAAAAGTCTAAGCCACTCTCTTGAAAAGTTTTTCGAATATTTTCCCCAACCCTATTTTCAGTAACATTAAATGTAGATGAGAGATCTATCCCATTTACAAGATTCAAAGTAATATTCTCCTTCTTACTTCTAATCTCTTGAGCAGAAATAAGATTACTAACACAACATAGTAATATCAGCAAATATCTTTTCATAGTATAACCTCAAAAATAAAATAAATCTTTTACTTTGCTGAAGAAAAAATCATTTGCATTACATATGGATTTTTTAGAGAAATATAATTCAGGGCAGACATTATTGATTGATAAAGATCTTGACTGGACTTCTTTTGATGTTGTTAAAAAGTTAAAATTTTTAATTAAGTGTAAAAAGGTAGGTCATGCTGGCACATTGGATCCTCTCGCGACTGGTCTTCTTATCATATGCACTGGGAAAAACACAAAAAAAATTAATGATATACAGAACCTAAGAAAAGTCTATACAGGAGAGTTTATCCTTGGCAAAACAACTCCATCTCATGACTTAGAGACAGAATTCATTTCAGATAACGAAGTGGTAAGAGTAAATAAAAAAAAATTAGAGGAGGTTAGAAAATCATTTTTAGGAGAACAACTACAGAGACCTCCAAAATATTCAGCAGTAAAAGTTGATGGCAAAAGAGCATACGAATATGCGAGAGGTAATATTAAAGTTGAAATTAAAGAAAAAGATATTTGTATCTACAACTTTATACTTACAGAAGTAAACATTCCAAAGATATCATTTGAGATAACCTGTTCAAAAGGAACATATATACGTTCAATAGCAAGAGATTTTGGAGATAGTCTTAAATGTGGAGCCGTTTTATCTAGGCTAAGGAGAACAAAGATTGGAGATTATGATGTTGAAAATGCATTAAGAATCAATAATTTAGTAGAGATAATTAAAGAAGAGAAAATTGAAAATAGTTAGTGACAATTCTGAATTAAAGAAGTCTAATTATAATATTGCCACTATTGGATACTTTGATGGCATACACATTGGTCATAAAAAAATTCTGAAAGAGTTAGTCTCTCAGGCAAAAAAAAATAATGGTCAAAGTATTCTAGTAACTTTCTGGCCTCATCCTAGGACTGTACTTCATAAAAACACTTCTGTAGATCTCTTACTTTCGGAAGAAGACAAGCACCTTTTATTGGAAGAATTTGGGGTAGATGTTATTTATCTTATTGAATTCACTAAAAAGTTTTCTAAAGTTACAGCAGACACATTCATTAATGATATCCTTATAAATAAACTCCATGTAGATAAGTTGATTATAGGATACAATCATAATTTTGGATTCAATAGAGAAGGAAACTATTCCTATCTTAAAAAAAATAGTGACAAATATGGCTTTGATATACAAGAGGTTAAAAAGGAAGAGATAGATAAGACTTTAAAGGTCAGCTCGACCTCTATAAGGGAAAAAGTGAAAAATGGAGAATTTTCTCTTGCGAATAAGATGTTGGGATATAAATTCTATCTCGACGGAATTGTTGAAAAGGGGGATGGAATTGGGAAAACAATTGATTTCCCTACTGCGAATATAACTTCACCCGATTTGAGTAAAATATTACCTGGAGACGGGGTCTACGCAGCCAATGTCTATATTGATAAAGAAAATCTATTGGGGATGGTAAATATTGGGTTTAGACCAACTGTAAAAGGAAAGGATAGGAGAATAGAGTTACATATTTTTAATTTTAGCAGAAACATATATGGTAAGAATTTACGTATCATATTTGACTCTAAGATCAGAGATGAGAAAATGTTCAAAAACATAAAAGATCTAAAAAAACAGTTAGAAAAAGATAAAATTGAATCAATTAAATTATTAAATAATGAAAAAATCAGAAATTAAGTTTGTCGTGTCTTTAGACGATGAAAATATACCAGAAAAGATAGAATGGGATGCTGAAGATAGTATGTCCCAAGGTCTTTCTGAGACAAAATCAATAAGCTTATCCCTTTGGGATGAGAAAAAAAATAATACTCTTAGGATTGATCTTTGGACAAAAGAGATGAAGACCGATGAGATGAAAAGGTTTTATATAGACTGCCTAGGTGGTCTAAGTCAAAGTATTTTAAACTCAACAGGAGACGAGTTTATGTCAAAAGAGACAAATAAGTTGTGTGACAAACTCATTGAACACATTAAAAATAACTCGGAAAAAACATCTTAAATCCCTAAATTTTAATTAATTTGCTTAATTGTTGTTAGTATAACTAACCTTAAATTTTTAATTAAAAACTATAAAGTGTATGAATAATTTTTTTAGAAAATTAATCTGCCTTTTTCTACTATTTTCCACAATATCAATTCAATCATTTTCTCAAAGCATTTCCGTTTCTGGAAACGTGTCAGATGAGAATGGTGGTCTGATAGGTGTTAATATAATAGTTAAAGGTAAAGTGCTAGGTACTGTCTCTGATAGGGATGGTAACTTTAGTTTAAATGTCTCTGAGTCATCAGCGACATTAGTATTTTCAATTGTTGGATACCAGACGCAGGAGGTAGATGTATCTTCTAACGTGTCTGACCTTAATATAACCATGTCGGAATCATTCCTACTTGGTAATGAGGTTGTAGTATCTGCTTCAAGAGTTGAGCAAAGTATCTTAGAAGCACCTGTTACAATTGAAAAGATGGATCTACTTGAAATCCAAAATTCAGCTACTGCTGACTTTATGGATCAACTTGAACACATTAAAGGTGTTAAGGTGAGTAGAGGAAGTCTAAACTTTGCAGCTGTTAATACAAGAGGTTTTGCTACAGATGCAAACACCAGATTCGTTCAATTAGTTGATGGTATGGATACCTCAGCACCTTTATTGAACTTCCCTACTGGTAACTTAGTGGGAATTAACCCTCTCGATTTAGAGAGTGTTGAGATAATACCTGGAGCTTCTTCCGCACTATACGGACCTAATGCTTTTAACGGTACAATGTTAATGTCTAGTAAGAGTCCTTTTGAATATCAAGGTCTTTCGGCTCAGGTGATGCAAGGTTACACGAGGTCACACAGAGCAGGAAATGAAAACCTAGGATACGCAAAATATAACTTGAGATACGCAAAAGCTTTCAATGACAAGCTTGCTATTAAAGTTAATTTCTCTTATGACCTTGCCTCTGACTGGGTAGCTGATGATTATGCTACTAATGTTGACGCATCAGGA
>CERV01003527.1_pt1 | contig 31424 bp, 27 predicted proteins | sample 530871 | NCBI WGS metagenome assembly CERV01 (sample SAMEA2621045, study PRJEB7988) | marine metagenome | biome: marine biome (ENVO:00000447); feature: deep chlorophyll maximum layer (ENVO:xxxxxxxx); material: "saline water (ENVO:00002010), including plankton (ENVO:xxxxxxxx)" | depth 50 m
CCCTTTTAAGGAGAGGGTCCTGGGTTCGAGACCCAGGCCAATCACATTTATTTCTTATTTTCTTAGTAATAAGTAACCACCTACTAAAGCAGCTGTTTCTGATCTAAGCACTTGATTTCCAAGACTTATTTTTTGATATCCTTTTTTATTTAAAATTTCTAATTCTTCTTTTGAGAAATCTCCTTCAGGACCAACTACAATTAAAGAATTTTTATCATTGTTATTCTTTTTCATCTCTATTTTTGAAGAGAGGTCAGCAACATATTTATTTGATGTTTTATAATCATTTTTTAGAAATTCATTTAAAGAAATTAATTCATTTATTTTTGGTTTGAATAATGATTTACATTGTTTAAGAGCAGAAATAATTTTTTTATCAATCCTCTTGTAATTAATATTAGATCTTTCAGAGTTTTTTGTTGAAATAAAAGTGATTTCATCTATTCCAATCTCTGTTAACTTCTCAATCATCCATTCTAATCTATTTTGGCTTTTGATTATACTAAATACTACATGATTTGTATTATTTTTTTTTAATGTTTTTATTTTTTTTAATTTTTTAATCTCACAATGATTTTTTTTTATTTTTAATATTTTTGATTCAAATAAATTACCTCTTCCATCTGTTAAAAAAATATTATCATTTTCTCGATTTCTTAATACTTTAGTGCAATGAAAGAATTCATCACCCTCTAAAATAGTAGCATCAGGGTTTGATGTGTAAAATAGCTGCAATTTTTATATATTTATTTTTTATTAACAATATAAACCTAATTCCTTTTCATTATGATTAAAGTTTCAAACTTATTTATTCTTTTATTATTTTTTAATATTTCTTTCGCACAAAAAAAAAATAAAAAAAATAATTTTCCTAAATCAACATCTGCCCAAGAAAGAGTTAGCTCCAATCACAATGATCTAAATAATAATGGATCATTACTTCAAAATATTAATTTTAGAAACATAGGACCAACAGTAATGAGTGGAAGGGTAGTTGATTTAGATGTTAATCCTAATGATCCTGCAAATTTTTATGTTGCATATGCTTCTGGAGGATTATGGGAAACTAAAAATCATGGTAATACTTTCACACCTTTATTTGATAATCAAATGGTTATGACAATAGGTGATATTAAAGTCGACTGGAATAAAGATATAATCTATGTAGGTACTGGTGAAAATAATTCAAGTAGATCATCCTATTCGGGTAATGGTATATATAAGTCATCTGATAATGGAAAAAATTGGACTCATATTGGTCTTGATGACTCACACCATATTGGTAGAATTATAATACATCCTAATGATTCAGAGGTCTTATGGATTGCAGCCCTTGGACATCTATATTCAGAAAATATTGAAAGAGGAGTATATAAATCAGTTAATGGAGGTGAAAGTTGGATAAAAACTTTGTATGTCAATGAACTAACTGGAGCAATTGATCTTATAATAGATGAATCAAACCCAGATATATTATATGCTTCAATGTGGGAAAAGGATAGGAAAGCTTGGAACTTTGATGGAGCAGGTTTAGGTTCAGGAATTTATAAATCAACAGATGGTGGAATTAATTGGTTAGAGATTTCAGGTGGATCTAGTGGTTTTCCTGATACAGAAGGTACTGGAAGAATAGGCCTTGACATATCTAGGTCAAATCCAAATATCCTATATGCTATTTTAGATAATCAGGATAGAAAAGAATCTCAAAAAGTAAATGATAATGATGATTTAAATAAAGATCAAATTAGAGATATCACAGTAGAAAACTTTCTAAAAATATCTGATAAAAAATTAAATAGTTTTCTAAGAACTAATCGTTTTCCTACTAAATATTCATCTTCTTTAATTAAATCTATGATAGAAAGAGGAGACATTCTACCATATTCATTAGTTGAATATCTTGAAGATTCAAACTCATTATTATATGATACACCAGTAATTGGAGCTGAAGTTTATATGTCTGAAGATTCTGGATTGACATGGAATAAAGTAAATCAGGATGATTTATTTAATCTTTTTTATTCATACGGGTATTATTTTGGAGAGATAAGGGTTGATCCTCAAAATCCAGCCAAAGTTTATACAATGGGTGTTCCTCTTGTTAAATCAAATGATTATGGCAAGACATGGGAGTCAATTGATTATGAAAATATGCATGGTGATTACCATGCTTTATGGTTAAATCCTAATAGATCTGGACATTTAATAGTTGGTAATGATGGAGGTGTAAATATTAGTTATGATGATGGATCTAACTGGATGAAATATAATAGTACTTCAGTAGGTCAATTCTATGATATCAATATTGATATGAAAGAACCATACAATGTTTATGGTGGTTTTCAAGATAATGGAGTTTGGATGGGCCCCTCTGATTATACTTCAAGCTTGAGATGGCATAGTTCAGGTCAATACCCATGGAAATCTATTTATGGTGGAGACGGAATGCAAACAGAAATTGATTTTAGAGATAATGAGACTGTTTATACCGGTTCTCAGTTTGGTAATTATTCAAGAATTAATACAAGGACTGGAGAAAGAAAAAGGATTACTCCATCTCATGTTTTAGGCGAAAGACCTTATAGATGGAATTGGGAGACACCTATTTATTTATCTAGACATAATCAAGATATATTATATATGGGTTCTAATAAATTTCATAGATCTCTTAATCAAGGAGATAATTTTGAAACCTTATCAAATGATTTAACTAATGGAGGGATTAAAGGAAATGTGAGTTATGGGACTTTAACTACTATAATAGAATCCGATTTAAAATTTGGTTTAATTTATGTTGGTAGCGATGACGGACTTATTCATATATCAAAAGATGGAGGTATATCTTGGGAAAACATTTCTTCATCTTTACCTAATAATATGTGGGTAAGTGGAATTTATCCTTCCAAATTTAAACAGAGTAGAGTCTATTTAGCATTAAATGGTTATAGATGGGATAATTTCTCTCCTATGGTATATATATCTGAAGATTATGGATTGAATTGGAGTAAAATTGGACATAACCTACCTATGGAACCTGTAAATGTAATAATTGAGGATAATGAAAATGAAAGTTTGATTTATGTTGGAACAGACCATGGGGTATATGCATCTTTAGATTTTGGAAATACATTTAGCCCCTTTTCCAAGGGATTATCTGGTGCGCCAGTCCATGACCTAGTTGTACACCCCAGGGATAATGACTTAGTAGTTGGTACTCATGGTAGATCTGTCTATATAGCTGATGTGTCTCACCTACAAAAAATTGATGAAACTGTATTATCAAAAAGTTTATATCTTTTTAAGAAAGATAAGATAAAATTTTCAAATAGATGGGGGTCAAAAAACTGGTCTGGTCAAACTATAGAACCCTCTATACAATTTGTTATTTATTCTGACTCTGTTCAGGAAATAAATTTAGTTATTACTAGTAATGACGAAGTAGTTTATAATGAAAAACTTAAATTAGATTACGGGTTAAATTTTATTGAAAACAATTTATATGATGAAAATGATGAAAAATATTTATCTAAAGGAAAGTATGAATTGCAAGTAACTAACTTAGATAAGTACTCATCAATTATTGAATTTGAAATTAACTAAATATAAAAAAATGAAAAAAACCATTCTATTACCATTATATTTTCTGACAATTGGAATTATATATTCTCAAGATACTAAAACGAAAGCATGGGAATTAACCGAAATTTGGGATCCTGAACCAAAAGTTGTTAATCCAGGAAATTCCTTCAGAGATGCACCTTCAGATGCAATTGTTTTATTCGATGGATTAAATTTAGATAAATGGGTTCATAAAAATGGAGAACCTGCTAAATGGGATATAAAAGATGGGTTTTTTACTGTAAAACCTGGAACAGGAGATATATTGAGCAGAGATGTTTTTGGTAGTTGTCAGTTACATGTAGAATTTATGTCTCCAGTTAAAATTGAGGGTGATGGTCAAAATAGAGGTAATAGTGGAGTTTACTTTATGGAAAATACAGAAGATGGGGATACTGGATATGAGATTCAAGTTTTAGATTCTTATGAAAATAGGACTTATTCTAATGGACAAGCTGGTAGTGTATATAAACAACATAGTCCTTTGGTTAATGCTTCAAAAAAACCTGGAGAGTGGCAGACATATGATATAATATTTAAAGCTCCAGTTTTTAATGAAAATGGTGGAGTTGAATCACCAGCATATATTACTGTATTTCATAATGGTGTTTTAATTCAAAATAATTCTCAAATACAAGGCTATGTAAAATTTATTGGTTATCCTGAATATAAAGCTCACGTATCTAAGTTACCTATCAAATTACAAGATCATAGCAACCTCGTTAGTTTTAGAAATATTTGGATTAGAAGGTTATGATATGAAATATTTAAAATTTTATATTATTGGTTTATTTCTTTTTTCAATTTCATGCTCTAAAGAAGAGGATGATCTTAATTATCCTAATGAAAAGACTGATCATGAAATAACTTTGCATTCTAATAATAGAGTAAGTTCTCTATTAATGAGTAATAGTGAATATAAAGATTGGATTAATAATGATGGATTTTCAAACTCAGAAAAAAGAAAAGCTATAACTAATGATATTTATAAAAAGTTTCCAGATAAATATGATTTTATTTTTTTTGTATTAAATGAACCAGATATACCTGAAAATATAAATTATTATGGTAAACTAATTGGTGTGTCAAATAATATTGAGGGTACTGGTCAAAGTATATATGATTATTCATCTGATTATGGATCTGAAGGGAAATTAAAATCTGTTATGCAGCTTTCAGGATTAGAATATTTAAGGAGTGGTCCAGCTTTACATGAATTAGCTCATAATTGGGCTAATTTTGGAATTGAAACACATTATATTAATAGTTCAGGAAGTAATATATCCTCATTTAACTATAGACCTCATTGGGGATTTACAGGTGGTAGTACCAAAGGACAACTTGGTGGGTTTAAGCAAAGTTCACTTATAGAAAATGGTGGAAATTCTTATAAAGTAGAAAGTTTTGGTGGTTTTGCAAATGGTGGAAATAGTGTGCCCTTTAATGAATTAGAGTTATACCTTATGGGCTTGATTCCTTCTTCTTCAGTATCAGAATTTGATGTATTTTCAGATATAACCTCTTTTTCTTCTTCTGGTAGTGAATTTAATTTTTCAGCTAATTCAAGAATAACTCATGACGGAAAGTCTATTGAGAATTTATTAGGAAAAAGGATTCCTAACTCTAATAACTCTCAGAAAAATTTTAAGTTACTAATAGTTGTGCTAACAAATAAAACTTTGACTGATGAACAGTGGGATAAAGTAGATGCGACAGCAGAATGGTTTTCAAAAAAAGAAGATGATGGAACCCATTTATATAATTTTTGGGAAGCTACAAATGGAATTGGTTCTATTACGATTGAGAACTAAACTTATAACTAATCTAATTTTTCAAGAACTATATTATGATTAGTATAAATACAAATGTCAGCTGCAATTGTTAAGCTTTTCTTAACAATCTCTTCAGATGACATTTTAGGATTGTTTTCTTTTAATGCAATTGCTGCAGATTGTGCATACATACTTCCAGAACCAATAGTTGCAATATTATTATCAGGTTCTAGGACATCTCCTGTTCCAGAAATAACTAGAATTTGATTTTTATCTGCAACTATCATCATAGCTTCTAGTCTTCTTAAGTATCTATCCATTCTCCAGTCTTTAGCTAATTCGATAGCTGATCTTTTCATGTTTCCTCCATACTTTGATAGCTTCTCTTCAAATCTCTCAATAAGTGTGAATGCATCTGCTGTAGACCCTGCAAATCCAGCAAGAATTTTACCTTCATTTAAAACTCTTATTTTATTTACATTGCTTTTAGCTACTGTATTTCCCATAGTAGCTTGACCATCAGCTCCAATAGCAATTTTATTATCTTTAAGTACAGCACAAACAGTTGTTGATTTAATTAGTTTACTCATAATTATACTAAAATTTTAATAGGATCTTCAATTAATTCTTTTAGTGTTTTAAGGAAAGATGAACCAGTAGCCCCATCAACAATTCTATGATCACAAGACAGTGTTACCTTCATTAGGTTTCCAGGAACAATTTCCTCACCTTTAATAACAGGTGTGTTTTTTATTCCACCAACTGCTAATATACAAGAGTCATTAGGATTAATAATTGCTGTGAACTCATCTATTCCAAACATTCCTAAATTAGAAATAGTAAATGTATTACCTTCCCATTCTGATGGTTGAAGTTGTTTAGATTTAGCCTTTCCTGCAAGAGATTTCACCTCAGATGATATGTGAGATAATGATTTATTATCAGCAAATCTTATTACGGGAACTAAAAGTCCCTCATCTACTGCAACTGCAACACCAATATGTACATGATGATTTATTCTTATTTTATCTCCAAGAAAACTTGAATTTACCATTGGATGTTTTCTTAATGCTACCGCGCAAGCTTTTAGAATTATGTCATTAAATGAAATTTTTATATCAGAGGATTCGTTAATTTTTTTTCTTCCCTCTATGCAATTATCCATATCTATTTCCATTGTAAGATAAAAGTGTGGAGCAGTAAATTTACTTTCTGCAAGACGTTTTGAAATAGTTTTTCTCATTTGAGAAACAGGAACCTCTTCATAAGATTCCTCTGAATGAATTTTTGGTAAAACAATTTCATTTTCTGAATCTGAAATTGATTTAGTAGGACTGAAACTTTCTATGTCTTTTTTTGTAATTCTCCCACCATCTCCAGAACCTGTAACTTCATGGATATTAATGCCTTTCTCTAAAGCTAATTTTTTAGCTAAAGGAGATGCTATAATTCTAGAATTATTTTCAGAATCAATAGTTTCTTTCACCTCTACAGTTGATAAAGTTTTTTCTTCCACCTCCACAGAAGGGATAATATTTTCTTTACTCTCAATTTTATCTTCAACATCATTGGAAACAACTAATGGTTCTTTTTCATTCTCCTCTTCTTCTTTGGATTTTAAGTCATTAAGAATACTTGAAACATCTTCATCTTTTTCTCCAATAATTGCAATAACTCCATCTACTGGAACTGAGGCACCATCATTAACTCCAATATGCAATAAGAATCCATCATCATATGATTCTAATTCCATTGTTGCTTTATCAGTCTCGACTTCAGCTAAAATGTCTCCAGATTTAACTTCTTCACCTACTTTTTTTAACCATCCAGCTATGACACCTTCTTCCATGGTGTCACTCATTTTTGGCATTCTGATTATTTCGGCCATATATTTAAATTTTTGCTCAAATTTAATCCAAAAATTTATTTAAAGGATTTAACTAAAGAAAATTATTATTTTTATCTAATGATAAGTAGATATACTCTAATAAATATTAAATATGTTAAAAACTCTTTCCATCTTGATGAAGGATTAACAAAATCTATTTATAATGCTTTTCCAACTAAGAAACTACCTATAATTTCAATTGAGAATAATGATAAAGTTTCTTTAAATTATTGGGGATCCAATGATGAGTTTTCAAGAAATAATTCCTTAGCAAGGAGATTAATTAATGTTGACATTTCTAAAGTAAAAAAAAGTAACATTCTCACTAATCAATTTAAAATAAATAGATGTCTAATTCCTTGCGATGGTTTTTATTTTTGGAAAAATATTAATTCTATTGATAAAAGACCATATTATTTTAAATATATAAAAGACAAATTAATATACTGTGTTGGGATAAGGGAATCATTTGAAGATTTTTCAGGAAATAAGTTTATGTATTTTTACTTTTTAACCTCTCCATCATCTTTAGAATGGAAAAAATTCACTTTACGAGTTCCATTATTTTTTGATATGAGATATTTTGATATTTGGTTTAATAAAAAATCAACTTTAAAAAAATTATTGCCATTCACTACTAGTTTAAAGTTTACTGATTTTTCAAACTATATAGTTTCTCCTTATTTTGAAAAAAAAAATATTGATGATAAATCTTTAATTGAACCAAAAGATAGTTTAAACCAATATGGGAATTATTCTCTTTTTGATTAAAAAAAAAAAACATAGTTTTGGTTATGATAATGTCAAAAATAAAAGGGGTTGGTTATTTTGTTCCAGAAAATATTGTCAAAAATAAAGATTTAGAAGAGTTGATGGATACATCTGATAAATGGATTCAGGAGAGAACTGGAATTCTAGAAAGGAGATGGGTTAATGACGATAAAACATCAACATCATTAATGGGAACCTATGCAGCTGAGGATGCTATTAAAGATGCAGGATTAAAAAATGATGATATAGATTTTATAATTTTTTCAACATTAAGTCCTGATTACTATTTCCCTGGATCAGGTGTTTTATTACAAAGAAATTTAGGTATAAAAGAAATAGGAGCATTAGATGTTAGAAATCAATGTTCTGGTTTTCTTTATGGTTTATCAGTAGCTGATCAATATATAAAGTCTGGAATGTATAAAAATATTTTAGTTGTTGGTAGTGAAATTCATTCAGGAGGTTTAGATAAAACTTCTAGAGGAAGAGCTGTTTCTGTAATTTTTGGAGATGGGGCAGGAGCTGTTGTAGTATCTTCAAGTAATACCAATTCAGGTATTTTATCTACACATCTTCATTCTGAAGGAAAATATGCTGAGGAACTTGCTCTAATAAAACCAGCTACTACATTTTGGATAGATAAAATTATAGAAGATGAAAATGAGGATGGTACAGGATATTCACCTAAAATGAATGGAAATTTTGTCTTTAAAAATGCTGTTATCAGATTTGAGGAAGTTATAAATGAAGCATTAAATTATTCAAATCTTTCCTCAAAGGATATTTCACTATTAATACCTCACCAAGCAAATTTGAGAATAAGTCAGTATATACAAAGTAGATTAAAGTTATCAAATACTCAGGTATTTAATAACATAATGAAATATGGAAACACTACTGCTGCTTCAATACCAATTGCATTAAAAGAAGCTTTAGATAAAGGGAAATTAAAAAAAGGAGATATTTTATGTTTGGCTGCATTCGGTAGTGGATTTACTTGGGCTTCTGCTTTAATAAGATGGTAAATTTTAAGATTAAAATAATTTTAACTGTTTCATTCTTTATTTTAAACATTACAAATAGTTTTTCTCAAAAGATTTTTATTCCAGTTAATGACCCAGAAATAATTTCAATTTATAAGCTAGGAGAAAAGGATAAAGATGGGACTTATATCTCAAGAGATAGTTCTGGAAATATTAGAATTAAGGGAAAATTTGATAAATTAAAACCAGTAGGCAAATGGTATATTTTTTTTGAAAATGGGAAATTAATGTCTAATTATTCATATTCTGAAGTGGGATCTCTCGATGGTACATTTGTAGAATATTTTTATGATGGTAGAATTAAAATTATTGGAAAATTTAAGGAAAATATTCAAGTAGGAATTTGGAAAACATTCTATTTAAATGGTGAGTTAGAGACAGAGGGTCAGATGTTAAATGGAAAAAGGTATAAAGAGTGGAAATATTATTTTAAAAGTGGAAATTTAAAAGAAATATCTAATTATAATGTTGATGGATTACTTCATGGGGAATTAATTGCTTTTGATGATTATGGTACTATTGTATCTAAGGCTAATTATATTAGGAATAAAGTAGATGGAGAGTATTTAGAGTTTTACTATAATGGTAGGGTTGCTCTTAGAGGTTTTTATAAATTAGGATATAAAGATAGCGTTTGGACGGAATTTAGTCAATTTAGAAATATATCTTTTGAAAAAAGATATAAAAATGATTTAGCACATTCAAAGTGGATTTATTATTATCCAAATTCTAATATTATTCAGAAGGAAGAGCATTATTATAATGGAATAAAAGATGGGGTTTTTAGTGAATATTATTATAATAGGAATTTGGCTAAGTCATATAGATATAAAAATAACTTACAAGAAGGAGAGTATATTGAGTTTTTACCTGATGGTACATTAAGTGTAAAAGGTAATTTCAAAAATGGTTTAAAGGATGGTTTTTGGGAATCATACCGTGAAGATGGTAGCATTTTTTCTATAGGTGTTTTTAAAAATGATTTTCAAGATGGAAGCTGGAAGTTCTTTCATAGATCTGGTAATATATCTTCCGAGGGTATTTTTGGAAATGGATTTGAAATAGATCAGTGGATTTATTACTATGACGAAGGTCAACTTGATGAAATAGGGTCTTATTCCTACGGTTTAAAAAATGGAATGTGGGGTAGATTTCATAAAAATGGTATTTTGAAAATAGAAGAAACATATAATTTAGGTAGATTGGTAAATATTACTGATTATTTCCTTTCTGATGGATCTAGTATTTCTTCTGGAACGCTAAAGGATGGGAATGGTGATTTAAAAGATTATTATGATAATGGATCTCTTTTTTCAATTTCAAATTATAAAGAAGGTTATTTAAATGGTGAATACAAGGAGTTTCATCTAAATGGAAAAAATTCTGTAGTTGGTAGTTATAAAAATAATTTAAAGATTGGTTATTGGTATACTTATAATAAAAGAGGCTTAGAAATTAAAAAAGAAAAATATGATTAGAGATATAATAATAGCTATTGATGGTCATTCTGGGTGTGGGAAAAGTACTACTTCAAAATTAGTTGCAGAACATTTTAATTATAAATATTTAGATTCAGGTGCTATGTATAGAGCTATTACTTTGTATTTATTGAGAAATAAAATTTCTTATGATAATGAAGATGCAATAAGGAATAATTTAAAGAATATTATTATAACTTTTAAATATGTAGAAGGAAACCAAAATACATTTCTAAATAATGAAAATGTTGAGATGGAGATTAGAGGAGATAAAATCTCAAATAATGTAAGTAAATATAGTTCTATATCAATAATCAGAGAACATCTAGTATCGATTCAAAAACAAATGGGAAAAAGAAAAAAAATTGTTGTTGAAGGAAGAGATATTACTACTGTTGTTTTTCCGGATGCTGAAATAAAAATTTTTATGACTGCTGATATAGAAGTTCGTGCTAAAAGAAGATTTGAAGATATGAAAAACAACAATCCAGAAGTTACATATAGCGATGTATTAGAAAATTTATCTGAAAGAGATAGTAAAGATTCTAATAGGAAAGATAGTCCCCTACGTGTGGCAGATGAAGCAATAGTGATAGATACTAGTGATTTAGAAATCAATGAACAAACCCATAAAATAATTGATATAATTAAGAATAAATTTTAATAATTTTTTTAAAGAAAAAGATTAATAAAAGAATTATTAAGATTATTTTTGTCGCTTTAAGAAAAGAAAATTTTTATATACTTTAATGTCTCTTAAATTTAATCTTAAGAAAGGTTTCAACATTAATTTAGAAGGTAGAGCTTTCACTGAAATAGGTGCCGATTTTAATCAAAATTCTTTTGCAATAAAACCTACAGATTTTATAGGAATAACAAGACCAAAACTTTTAGTTGATATAGGGGAAGATGTAAAGGCTGGCACTCCTATTTTATTTGATAAATTAAATGAAAACATTATGTATTGTTCTCCTGTAAGCGGTGAGATTATAGATATTGTGAGAGGTCATAAAAGAAGGCTTGAAGAAATTAGAATTTTACCTGATAAAAAAAATAAATATATTAAACACAGAATAATAAATAATTCTGAAATCGAAAATTTATCCAGAGATAAAATAATTAGCCATTTAACTAAAACTGGTGTTTGGCCTCATTTTATTCAAAGGCCTTTTGGATTAGTAGCTGATACTAATGTAGAACCAAAATCAATTCATGTCTCTTTTTTTGATACAAATCCATTAGCACCATCTTATGAATTTATGTACAATGATGATCTTGATGATATTAATACTGGATTATATGTAATAAGTAAACTTACTAAAGGAAAGGTTCATTTAAATCATAATGAAGATTCTATCAAACAATTTAGTTTTAATAATTATCAAAATAATTTATTTTCTGGACCCCATCCTTCTGGAAATGTAGGTGTTCAAATTCATCATATTGATCCAGTTAACAAAAATGATATTGTATGGTCAATATCTCCTTATGGTTTGATTCAAATTGGAAGATTATTTAATAAAGGAATCTATGACTCATCAAAGATTATTTCTCTTAATGGGTCATGTGTTGATAACCCAAAATATTTTAAATGTAATTCGGGATTTTCTGTAAAAGAATTAATTTCATCTCACGTTAATGAATCTAACTATAGAGTAATATCAGGTAATGTATTAACCGGCACATCTATTGGCTCTGATGGATACCTTGGGTTTTATGATAATATGATTACAGTAATACCTGAGGGAAATAAACATAGTTTTTTAGGATGGATTATGCCTATATTTAATAAACTCAGTTTTCAAAGGGCTTTTGGGTTATTTTCATTTTTAACTCCAAATAAAAAATTTAATTTAGATACAAATACAAATGGAGAATTAAGAGCTTTTGTGCAATCAGGAGTTTTTGAAAAAGTTCTTCCAATGGATATTTTACCAACATATCTATTTAAGTCTATATTGGCTGGAGATTATGATGAGATGGAGGAGTTAGGAATTTATGAATTAGTTGAAGAAGATATTGCCTTATGTGAATTTGTTGATGTATCTAAGAATGAACTTCAAGTATTATTAAGGAAAGGATTAAATATGTTAAAAGAAGGATAATGAAATTTTTAAGAAAGATACTTAATAGCCAAAAACCTATGTTTGAAAAGGGGGGGAAGTTTGAAAAATTTCACTATTTATTTGAAGCTGGTGAAACATTCATGTTTGTACCTGATCAAGTAACCCCAAAGAAAGGTGCACAAATTAGAGATGCTATAGATCTCAAGAGGTTGATGATGACTGTTGTTATTGCTATGATTCCATGTTTATTATTTGGAATTTGGAATGTTGGACATCAATATTTTATCTCAGTTGGTTTAGAAGCGACAATAATGGAAAAAATTTTAATTGGTTCAAAACAAGTTTTGCCAATAGTATTAGTTTCATATATTGCTGGTGGCTTAGTTGAGGTAGTATTTTCTACTATTAGAAGACATCCAATTAATGAAGGATTCTTGGTTACAGGAATGCTTATTCCTTTAATAATGCCTCCAAATATACCTTTATGGCAAGTTGCTATTGCCACTATTTTTGCAATTGTAATTGCTAAAGAAGTTTTTGGTGGTACGGGAATGAATATATTAAATGTTGCGTTGACTGCAAGAGTATTTTTATATTTTGGTTTTCCAAGTGACATTAGTGGTGATGTGTGGACGTTTTATGGTGAACCAAAGGAAGAAGTTATTAGTGGTTATTCAGGAGCTACACCTTTATCATTAGGTGCTGAAACTGTAGGTAAAACAAATTCAGAAAGTGTAGTGAATATAATGGATGAGTATTCTGCTGGTATTAGTATTCCAGATTTTTATTCATTTGAAAATATGTTTTTAGGTGCTATTCCTGGTTCAATAGGAGAAACATCTGCACTTATGTGTTTAATAGGAGCTATTATTTTAATTTTTTCAGGTGTCGCAAGTTGGAAAGTTATTGTAAGTGTTTTTGCAGGAGCATATTTTATGGGTTGGGTATTTAACTTATTTGGATTAAATGAGTTTATGCTAATACCTCCTCATTATCATTTTGTGATGGGTGGCCTTGCATTTGGTGCTGTTTTTATGGCTACAGACCCTGTCTCTGCTGCTCAAACAGAAACTGGAAAATGGATTTATGGATTTATGATTGGATTATTAACTGTTTTAATTCGTATTTTTAATCCAGCATATCCTGAGGGAATTATGTTAGCAGTATTATTTATGAATGTTTTTGCTCCTCTAATTGATTTTTATGTTATTGAAGCAAACAAAAAAAGAAGATTAAAACGTGCAACAGTCTAATACATATATTATAATATTTACCTTAATTATGACCATATTTTTTGGGACATTGCTTTCTTTTACAAGAATGAAGTTAGCTCCAATTCAAAAGGTTCAAGTAGAAATTGATACAAAGAAAAAAATTCTTGGTGCTGTTATGGATATTTCATCTTTAAATCCTGAAGAAATTTTAGAAACTTATGAGAATAAGATGAGTTCAAAAGTACTTGATATCAAGGGTAATGAGTTATATCAAGAAGATGGGAGTATTTATATTGCTGAAGAAGTAAATATTAGTAAAAATTATAAGATTAATAAGGATGAAAGATTATATCCTGTATTTATGTATAGTGATGATGGAAGTTCAATTGATTTTTATATTTTTCCAATGTTTGGTAATGGTCTTTGGGATTGGATATCTGGCTTTGTTGCATTAGATAAAGATTTAAATCAAATTGTAGGTGTTGCTTTTGATCATAAGGCTGAAACTCCTGGTCTTGGAGCGAGGATATCTTCAGATGAGATACAAGACAGATATAAAGGAAAAAAAATATTTAATGAATTAGGTAATTTAGTATCAATTAAAATGTTGAAAAAAGAAAATAACGAGATGTTAACTCTGCATGAAGTTGATGGTATGTCGGGTGCAACAATAACTGCCAATGGTCTTAATGATATGTTAAAAAATTATCTAGATTGTTACCTTCCTTTCATAAAAAAAAATCAAAATCAAATTTTACTATCAAATAGATGAGTACAACTGAAATTAAGGAAAAAGAAGTTATTGTAGCTAAGAAAAGTGAGTCATTGCTTTCAAAAAGAAGAAAGAAAATTCTCGTTGATCCATTAGATGATAATAATCCAGTTACAATCCAAGTGTTGGGTATATGTTCTGCTCTTGCTGTTACCATAAAACTTGAACCAACTATTGTGATGTCTCTTAGTGTTGTTTTTGTTATGATATTCTCAAGCTTATTAACATCCTTAGTAAGAGATTATATTCCTTCAAGAGTTAGAATTATTGTGCAACTTGCTATAATAGCAAGTTTGGTAACATTAGTTTCAGAATTTCTACAAGCTTTCAATTATGAGATGTATAAAGTTCTTGGCGCATTTGTAGGATTAATTATAACAAATTGTATAATTCTTGGAAGATTAGAGGCTTATGCTATGGGAAATAAGCCTTATGATAGTGTCTTAGATGCTTTAGGAAGTAGTGTAGGATACGCATGGATTATTCTAACAGTAGCTTTCTTTAGAGAGCTTTTAGGTTCAGGTTCTGTTCTTGGTTATAAAGTTTTTGAGATGATTGGATGGTCTTCATTCCCTACAAATGGATTATTTGTAGATTCAATTGGAGCATTTATTATATTAGGAATCTTAATTTGGATTCAAAGAACTAATAATGGATATATAGAAAATTAAAAAATGACAGATTTAATTAATTTAATTATTAAAAGCGCATTTATGGATAATATGGTTTTTGCCTATTTTCTAGGAATGTGTTCCTTTTTAGCAGTATCAAAAAAAGTTAGTACTGCAAATGGGTTAGGTCTAGCAGTTATATTTGTTTTAACTTGTACTGCACCTCTTAATTGGCTAATTCAAAAACATATTTTAGCTGAAGGAGCTCTTGTTTGGATAAGTCCAACTTTTACTACTATTGACTTAACTTTCTTACAATTACTTATGTTTATTGCAGTGATAGCTTCTTTTGTGCAGTTAGTTGAGATGATTATTGAAAAGTTTTCTCCAGCATTATATGGATCTTTAGGAATTTTCTTGCCTCTTATTGCAGTAAACTGCTCAATTCTAGGTGGTTCTTTATTTATGGTTCAAAGAGATTTTAATTTATCAGAAGCTACAGCATTTGGTTTTGGAAGTGGTTTTGGTTTCTACCTTGCTATAGTAGCTCTTGCAGCTATTAGAGAAAAACTAAAATATTCTCATGTTCCTAATGGATTAAAAGGTCTTGGGATTACTATGTTAATTACAGGTCTTATGGGTCTAGCATTCAAGACATTTATTGGAATGACACTATAATTTCTTTAAATTTAATTTTATGAGTAATTTATTGAATAACTTCTTGAGGGGGTTGCTTTTATTAGTTCCTATGGCTGCAGCAATTTATGTGGTCGTCTATTTATATAATTTTCTAGATAATTTGATTCCAGTTGTTAAAAACATACCTGGTTTGAGCTTTGTTTTAGTTGTACTTTTTATAACAATGGTAGGCTCATTTGCCAGAAGGTATAATACAGGAATGATAAATTGGTTTGAAAATGTAATAAAAGATATACCTCTTTTAAATCTTGTGTATTCTTCAATAAAAGATCTTATGACATCTTTTATGGGAGAAAAGAAAAAGTTCAATAAACCTGTCTTAGTTAAAGTTGAATCTAGTTTATACAAGCCTGGATTTGTAACTAGTAATGATTTGAAGGAAATTGGATTGCCAGGTAAAGTATCTGTTTATTTACCGCATTCATATAATTTTAGTGGAAATGTTTTCATTACAGATAAGAAAAATGTTGTTCCTCTAAAAAATTCATCTTCTGAAGTTATGAAATATATAGTTTCAGGAGGTATTTCCGGTAGCATAAAAGCTTAAAATGAAGAGTATTTCTCCAAAAGAATTAAATAATATTATTGAATCAAATAATTTGGATTTTCAGCTTATTGATATAAGAGATGAATATGAACATGATATTTGTTGCATAGGTGGTGAAAAAATAAATATGTATTCAATACCTGATAATATTGATAAACTTTCAAAAAATAAAAAAATTATTATTTATTGTAGAACAGGAGTAAGAAGTGCAAATATTGTGAATTTACTTGAAAAAAACTTTTCATTTGATAATGTACATAATCTAGATGGAGGTATAATGAGATGGAGAGATGAAGTTGATCCATCATTAAAATCATATTAAATGAAAAAATATTTAATAAAGTATGGTTTTGAATTTGTTGTTATTTTCTTAGGTATTCTAATCTCATTATATTTTGAGCAATCAAGACAAAATAGAATTGAAAATGATAGGAAAAATAAATCTATAGAACAATTAATTAAAGTAATTAATCAAGATATTTCTCAAATAGATAATTTCATAACCCTTCAAGAAATATCTCTTGAAAGCTGTTTGGTTTTATATGATAACCTCAATCAAGAACTAAATTTATCAAATGATAAAAAAATGTATCACTCTTCTTCTGTTGGAAGAGCTCTTAAATCTTTTTTCCCTCAAGAGGGAATATTTAATCAGTTAATAAGTTCCGATTTGATAAAAAGAATTAATTCAGAAACATTAAAAAATAAGTTGTTTAAATTATATAATGAAGATTTAAGAAGACATGATGTACATACTAAGGAGTATGATGATTTTTTTCTTAAGTTTAATTATAAATTATCTGAAAAGTTCTTTCTAGAACATAATTGGAAGACTAATGTATCTGAAGTAAATCAAATTGAAATTTTAAAATACAGATATAATAATGAATTTTATCTTAGCGATGAATTTTATGGTAATATTATAGAATCAAAAAAAAATATTTCAGCATATCTTAAAGAATTAGGGGAACTTAAAATTAAGTATCAGGATTTAAAATCATTATGTATCGATGAAATTAAATAAATTCACTTATTTTCTTTTTAACTAATATTTAAAAACTTTAAACTTTCCTATTTATGAGGGTAATTAAGACATCAAGCTATAATAATATCACAATTACTTATTTTGAAGTTAATTTAAAATTTATACTAAAGTTTGAATCTTTTGGAATGGAACAAACTTATAAAGTAGATAAATTAGAGTTTTTAAACTTTTCTGATTTAGAAGATAAAATTGACAAAAACTTTGTGGGATCAATAGAATCTAGATTTGATGATATGCGCTCTGTATTAAAAAAGTTATATAATTAGTATTGCTTAAAACATTATAATAAATATCTCGTTTATTTTTTTCATGAGATATATCATAATTCTTATTCTAATATCTTCCTGTTCAAATGAATCTGAATTAATAGTAGATAATATAAATAAGAAAAATTTTTATGTTGATTTTAAATCATCATACCCTGGAGGTTATATCACAGATAGGCATTCATGTCTAGGTAAATCAGAGTTATTTAATTGTGATATAAAATCACAATATTTTTTTGAAGGAACATTAATAGAAATTTGGGCTGTACCATCTGATGGGTATTCATTTAAACAATGGAATGGAAGTATTAATTCAAAAGAAAATCCTTTGATAATAAATATAGATTCTGATAAAGAAATAATCGCAGAATTTTCTAATTAGTAAACTTTCATTTTACTCATTTATAATTTCCAATATCTACTTTATTATATATATTAAGTCACTTTAATAATTAACAGTGAATGTGAAACCATTTAATATATATAAGTCTTCTGCAGGATCGGGTAAAACTTATACCTTATCTAAAAACTATATAAGATTAGCGTTAAAAAGTAAAAATAGTTATAAGAAAATTTTAGCTGTAACTTTTACTAATAAGGCAGCAGAGGAAATGAAGACTAGAATCCTTCAAATGATTCATCAGATTGCTAATGGAGAAGAAAAAGATTTAATTATTGAATTTTCAAAATTTTATAATGTATCTCCAGAAGAAATAATATTTAGATCAAATAACCTAAAATCTAAAATTTTGCATAATTATTCATATTTTTCAATTACTACAATCGATACTTTTTTTTATTCTATAATCCAATCTTTCACACGAGATTTAAAATTCAGAGGAAAATTTAATATTGAAATGGATCTTGATTTTGTTGCTAATGAGGTTGTTGATAATTTTTTAACGAATATTAAAAAAGGTTCAGATGTTTCCCGATGGTTAACGGATTTTTCTAAAGATAAAATTATTAATGGAAAAGATTTTCTAATTAATAATGAGCTTGTTAAAATGGTTAAAAATATTTTTTCAGAAGAATTTAAATCTTTATCAAACGGATTTCCAAGTAATGATATATCTAAAAGTGTAAACGAACTCAAAAAAGAAATTTATTTGGTCAAGAAAAATTTTGAAAATAAAGTAAAAAGTCAATCTGCAAAAATATTAGAGTCATTAAAGAAAGAGGGATATAATGTTAATGATTTTAAATTTAAAGAAAATGGGATTTTTGGTTATTTAAATAATTTATCTATTGGATTAATAAATCCCCCAGGTAAAAGAGTTTTGTCATGTCTTGAAGATAATAGTAATTGGATTAATAAAACTAATCAAAAAAAAGAAGAGATTATAAGTCTAATTGAAAGGAGTATAAACTCAGAATTACTAATTCTTATTCAATTTTTTGATCATGAATTCTTAAAATATAATACTGCAAATGAATTAAGAAATAATATTTATTCTTTTGGTATTACAGGCATTTTGAAAAATCAGATCAGAGAATATAGAGACGAAAACGAAGTTGTTTTAATATCTGATATTTCAGAGCTTTTATATGAAATTATAAGAGATGATAATATACCTTTTGTCTTTGAGAAAGTGGGAAATTCATTTAAAAATTTTCTTATTGATGAATTTCAAGACACTAGCCATTATCAATGGAAGAATTTTAAATTACTAATAGAAGAATCTCTAGCATCTGGTGATGAAAATATTATAGTTGGAGATATTAAACAAAGTATTTATAGATGGAGGGGTTCTGACTCAGATATAATGGAAAATGTAATTTTTTCTGATATTGAAAATAATATTCAAAACGTTACTCATTTAAATACAAATTGGAGAAGTGGTGAAAAGATAATTTCATTTAATAATAAGGTATTTAGATCTATACATAATCAGATAAATCAAGAAATTATTAAAGATCATATTAATAAAATTTATAATAATTCTTTAGTTCAGAAAACAAGTGATAAAATGATTGACAAAGGTTATGTTGAAATAGTTTTTGATGAGAATAATGAAGATAAAATTAATGCTGCAAAAAAATTCACTATTGAATCAATTAAAAAGATTCAGGATAATGGTTATGATGCGGGTGATATTGGAATAATAGTAAGAGACAATAAAGATGCAAAAATAATTGCTGAAGTTTTAATTGAGGAGTCAGCGCATGATTCTGATTATAATTATAATCATGTTTCAGCTGATGCTCTTGAAATAAAATCTGCTCCAATAGTTGGGTTTTTTATAAGTATTTTTAATTATTTTTCAAACTTTAGAGACAGATTAGCATTATCTGAAATAGTTCACTTTTATTATATTAATATTCTTAATTCTGATGATTTAGATCATTTTCCTCTATCAAATGAAGAAAAATTAAATTTATTACCAATTCAATTTAAAAATAACCTTTTTAGTATATCTAGACTCCCAATTTATGATATGGTAGAGGAATTAATTAGGATATTTGAATTACAAAAAATTAAAAATCAATTACCATTCCTTCAAGCTTTTACGGATTTGATATTAGAATATAAACAGTCAAAAGGAAAAGAGATAACATCTTTTTTAGAATGGTGGGAAAAGAATGGTAATAAAAAATTAAGTTTATCTTCACAAAAGAACGCAATTCAATTAATTACTATCCATAAATCGAAGGGTTTGGAGTTTAATTATGTTATCATGCCATTTTTTAATTGGAAATTAGATAACGATAGCAGGGGAGGAAAAGAAAAGTTAATTTGGGTGAATTTAAAATGTTTTAATGAAAAGTTTGACTTTCCTTATCCGTTAAAATATAAGTCATCCCACCCTAAAACTCTTTTTGAATCATCATATATTATTGAAAGAAAAAAAGCATATGAAGATAACATAAATTTAATGTATGTTGCATTTACTAGACCAAAATTAGGGTTATTAGTAAATGCCGAGAAGACTAATAGAGATGATGTAAAAAATGTTTCAGACATCCTTTATTTATCACTGAAAGAAAACTTAAAAGACAATATTTATAAATCTGGTAAAATTCTAAATGCCAATAATAGTCATGCTAAAAAAGTTTTTTATCTAAATGATTATCCTTCATTTTCATGGAGAGATAGAGTCAGAATAAGAACTTCATCAAAAAAAGGAATTGATTTTGAAAATATTAATAGAGGTAAAAAAATTCATGATATTCTTTATTTTATAAATAATTATAATGATTTAGATAAAAGTATTGAAATAGCGGAATCAAAAAATATAATTGAAAAAAAAGAAATAAGATTTTATAAAAACTTTTTTTATAATTTTTTACAAATAAAGAGTATTAGAAAATTTTTTAATCCTAAAAATACTTCATTTAACGAGGTTGAGGTTTTAAGTGAAAATGGAGATGTTTATAGATTAGATAGAGTAGTTGAAATGCGAGATAAACTTGTTTATGTAATAGATTATAAGACTGGTGAAATTAGAGATTCTTATCTAAAACAAATAGATAATTATAAAAAGTTGTTATCTGAAATTTATAAAAGAGAAATAAAGGGTGCAATTATATATGTTGATTTGAATCAAACAATTGAAATTTAATGATAAAGAAATTTTTTTTAGAAGAGGTAGTAGACTATACATTTAAGAAATATAAAGATTTTAGAAACCTTACTGTTATTTTTCCTAATAGAAGAGCGGGTCTTTATTTTCAGAAGGCATTATCAAAAAAAACAAATAATTCATTATGGTCTCCATCCGTAAAAACTTTTGAAGATTTTATTCAAGAGTTTTCAGATATTAAAATATCTGATGATGTAAGTGATTCTATAGTCATTAATCACTATTTATATGAAATAATTCAAAAGAAATTAGATAAAAAATCTTCTGTCTCATTTGATGATTTTTATTATTGGGGACAAATATTAATTAATGATTTTGATGATATAGACCAAAGTTTAAAGAATGAATCAAAGGTTTTTAAGGTTATTAAATATCAGAAAGAAATTGATGAGTCATTTAATTTTCTAGAAAAGGAGAATTTAGAAAGAATAAAATCCTTTTGGAACAAGTTCTTTCCTAAAATGAGTATCAATCAACAAAATTTTAGAAAAACCTGGAAAATTTTATTAGATGTATATATAGATTTCAGAAAGGTATTGAGGAAAAATAAACTCGGATATAAGGGATTAGTTTATAAAGAATTTATAAAAAAAATAAATTCTGGAATAATTGATGGTAGAAGAGAATATCTCTTTGTTGGATTTAATGTTTTATCTAATTGTGAAAAAAAAATAATTAAATATTTTATTAAAGAACAAAGTTCCATGGCATTTTGGGACTTTGATAGTTACTATTTTAATGACTATAAACAAGAGGCTGGGGATGCATTTAGAGATTTCTCTAATGATAAAATTTTAAATTCAACATTTCCTAAAGTAATACCTAAAAATTTCATAAAAGTTAATAAAAAAATCAAATCTATTGGTATAGGTTCGCAAGTCGGACAATGTAAAGTGCTAGGAAACCTTTTAGCAAAGAAAGTAAATGATAAGAACTTTGATCAAGATAAGGTTCTTATTCTTCTTCCTGATGAAAAATTATTATTACCAGTACTTAATTCTATACCGGATTCTATTAAAAATATAAATGTGACGATGGGTTTATCTTTGGCAGAAACTCCTTTATTCAGTTTATTTCAAATAATTTATAAAGTTCATAAAAGAACAAAAGTTAGAGATTTTAAAAAAACAAATTACATTAAAGATGTTATTGAATTATTATCTCATCCATATATTTATCAATATAATTCTAAATTATTTGATGAATTTATAATTAAAATAAGTGACAATAAAATTTTATATATAACCCATGAAAATCTTATTGAACTATCAGATATTTTAAGTTCACTTTTTATCTCTAAGAATTTGATAGAAAATATTAGAAATGTTTGTTATCACTTATTTAATTCATCTAAAGATATAGGTAAATTAGATAGGGAGTACATTAAGTCTTTTCTTGAGATATTAAATAGATTAACTAGTATTAATATTGAATTTAAATCATTGGAAAATCAATCAAAACTATTAAATCAAATTTTTAAATCTATTAGAATTCCTTTTTCAGGAGAACCTCTTTCAGGTCTTCAGATTATGGGTGTGCTTGAATCTAGAAATCTAGATTTTGATGAAGTATATATCCTTTCTATGAATGAAGGTGATTTTCCTAAGAGTTTATATAGTATTTCATTTATTCCATATAATATTCGAAAATCATTTAAATTAGATACTGCTGATTCTATGGATAAAGTTTTTAGTTATCTCTTTTATAGAGTTATTCAGAGATCTAAAGATATAACACTCATCCATAATACTACCTCAAGTTTTTCAAGTAAAGGTGAAAGAAGTAGATTCATAAAACAATTAGAGTCAGAATCAGATATCAAAATAAAAAATATTTTTGTTTCAGAAAATCTTGATTCATTATCAAGTGAAAAATTAATAATTAATAAGAGCCAAAATATAATTGATAAGTTATCTAATAGATTTTGTAAGGAAGGGTATCTCTCTCCATCTGGTGTAAAAGATTATATGGACTGTTCTCTGAGATTTTATTATAAATACATTGCAAATATTAGAGAAATAAATCCTATTTCAAAAGAAATTTTAAAACCTGATTTTGGAAGAATAACACATAAAGCATTAGAGGTTTTATATTCAGATATTAAGTCTCAGGATCCTAATTGGATTATAAATAAAAACGATTTTTTTAGAATTAAAAGTAGTATCTCGGGTGCATTAGAATTAGCTACTAGAAAACATTTTAAATTAAGAAAAAAAAATGAATTAAAATTAGAGGGTAATAATATCATACTATCTGAAATTATGAAAAAATACATTTCTGATACAATATCTTTTGATGAGAAATATGCTCCATTTCAAATTATTGATTTAGAAGGAAATAAAAATTCAGGTTATATAAAAAAAATAGATATCTTAAATAAACTTTCAGTTCGTATTTCTGGGATAATAGATAGAGTTGATAAAAAAGATAATAATTATAGAATTATTGATTATAAAACTGGAGGAGATACTAAAAAAATTAAAAGTATTGAAATGCTTTTTTCAGATAAAAAGAATCAGAGAAATGATGCTATTTTTCAATTATTTTACTACTCTCTGTTATTAAAAGAAAAGTTGAAAAACAATTTGCCCATTACTCCTGGTTTATTAAATATTAGAGAGATGAGTAATCGAAATTTTTCAATAAATATATTTATAAACAATAAAAAGGTAAATGATATTAATGATCATCTTCAAGATTTTGAAAAATTACTAAAAGATAAGCTTAATCAAATATTTGATATTAATTCCCCTTTTATTGAAACTGATGATAAAGAGAATTGTAAATTTTGTTCTTATAAGAAGCTGTGTTCTAAGTAAACTATAAGTTTGAATCGATTGATTTAGATAAAGTTTCTTTAGGAACAGCTCCTACATGTCTATCAACCAATTCTCCATCTTTAAAAACTAATAAAGTTGGAATACTTCTAACACCAAATTTAACACTAGATTCTTGGTTATTATCAACATCTAATTTCCCTACTATTGCTTTCCCGTTATATTCTCCAGCAAGCTCTTCTATCATAGGAGCAATCATTCTACATGGCCCACACCATTCAGCCCAGAAATCTATTAGAACTGTTTTATTTTTTGAAACTATTTCATTAAAGTTTGAATCTGTAATTTCTAATGCTTTTCCCATTTTTTTTATTGTAAAAATAATTAAAAAAATTTATTTATTGACAATATAATCTATTTCTGGATTTGAAGATAATAAGTTTAAAAGGTTATCATCTAATTCAAATTTCTTTTCTCTTGAAATCATGTCCAGTGAAATATTTTTTCCATTATTATTTGATAGAATTGTTACTTTTAGATGGCAATTTCCATTTTTTAAATTTTTAAATTTCTCATTTAAATTTTCTACTAATTTAGTGTTGATATTATCTATATTTATTTTAAGATGTAACTCCTTAATCATTTTTTCTCTTACCTTAGATAACAAATTAATTTCATCTATTTTATACTCTAATTCATCTTCTTTATTCCATTTATTTTTCATTTTTCCTCTTAAAAATAAAAACCAGCCTTCTTCAAAAAAGTTTTTGTATTTAACATAATCATCACTAAAAAATATAAAATTATAAGAATCTGAAAAATCTTCTATGGTTATTGTGCCATAAGGTTTGCCATTTTTTGAGACTCTATGTTCTACATTTGTTACAATTCCTGCAGTATAAATATTAGTTTTTCCTAGTAATCGATTTTGATCCTTAATTTCTCTGAAACTTGAATTACATAAATTTTTAATTTCAAATGAGTATTTATCAAGTGGATGACCTGAGACATATATTCCTAATAATTCTTTTTCGATTTTTAGTTTTTCAATTTCTGTAAAGGGTTCAATTTCAGGTATTTCAGGAGTTATTAAATTACTTTCTTCAGAATTATTAAATAGAAATGTTTGTTTTGTTTCTTTCTCCTTTTGAAGCTTATTTGAATATGATATAGCCTTTTCTATAAATGAAGATTCATTTTCATTCGAGTAAATATATTTTTTTCTATCAATATCTTCTAGATCATCAAATGAACCAGCAAGGGCTAAAGATTCATAGGTTTTTTTATTTACAGCTCTTGAACTAGTTCTGCAAATGAATTCAAATATATTTTTATAATTTCCATTTTTTTCTCTTTCTTCAATTATATAATTAACAGCAGCATCACCAGTTCCTTTAATTGCTCCAAGACCAAATAAAATTTCTCCTTCTTTTCCAACAACAAAATTATTATCAGAATTATTAATATCAGGTCCCAATACCCTAATGTTTTGTTTCTTGCAATCATCCATAAAGTATGAGATTTTATCTATATTGCTTTGATTGTGAGTAAGTACCGATGCCATATACTCTGATTTGAAATTTGCTTTTAGGTATGCTGTCTTATATGCAATTAAGGAGTAACATGTGGAATGTGATTTGTTAAATGCATATGCAGCAAAAGATTGCCAGTCAGACCAAATTTTTTCAAGTTTTTTTTCATCAATTTTATTTTTTTTGCCACCTTCAAAAAATTTAGGTTTAAGCAATTCCAATAATTTTGCATCTTTTTTACCCATTGCCTTTCTTAGCTGGTCTGCTTCACCTTTTGTAAACCCACAAAGTTTCTGAGATAATAACATTACTTGCTCTTGATATACTGTAATTCCATAAGTTTCTGAAAGATATTCTTCCATCTGAGGTAAATCATATTTTATTTCTTCTTTTCCATGTTTTCTAGCAATATAATTTGGAATATATTCCATTGGACCTGGTCTATATAAAGCATTCATCGCAATTAGATCTTCAAATCTATCCGGTTTTAAAGATTTTAAGTGTTTTTGCATTCCGTCAGATTCAAATTGAAATGTACCATTTGTTTCACCTTTTTGGAATAATTCAAAAGTTGCCTTATCATCTAAACTTAATTTATCAAGGTTAATTTTTTCTCCACTTTTTTTATAAATATTTTTAATAGTTGTATTTATAATAGATAATGTTTTTAAACCTAAAAAATCCATTTTTAACATTCCTGCTGATTCTATAACACTATTATCAAATTGAGTTATTAATAGTTCTGAGTCTTTAGATTTAGATACAGGAATATAATTTGTAAGTTTATCAGGTGTAATAATTATTCCACATGCATGAGTTCCAATATTTCGGATTGAGCCTTCTATAATTTCTGCTTGTTTTAAAACTTCTGATTCTAAAGATTTTCTTTTTCTAATTTCTAAGAGTTCAGGAACTTCTTTAAAGGCATCAATTAAACTAATTCCTGGTCTTTCAGGGACAAGCTTAGCTAGTTTGTCTGTTTCTGAGAGAGGAAGTTCTAAAACTCTTCCCGCATCTCTTATTGATGATTTAGCTGCCATACTACCATACGTTATTATTTGTGCTACTTGATCATATCCGTATTTTTCAATTACATAATTTATAATTTTATCTCTTCCTTCATCATCAAAGTCAATATCAATATCTGGTAATGAAATTCTATCCGGATTCAAAAATCTTTCAAAAAGCAGATTGTATTTAATTGGGTCAACATCAGTTATGCCAATACAATAAGCTACAACTGATCCTGCAGCTGATCCTCTTCCAGGCCCAACAGAAACACCTAATTTTTTAGCAATATTAGTAATGTCTTGTACTATTAAAAAATATCCTGGATAACCTGTGTTTTTGATAGTATCTAATTCAAATTCTAACCTATCAATTAATTGATCATCTATCTTTCCATATTTATCTTTAGCTCCATCATAGGTTATTTTTTTTAGAAAATTATTTTGACTTTCCTTAACGTCATTATCAACATGAAATTTTTCAGGTACATTATAATTTGGAAGAACTACTTCTCTCTCTAGATCATAATCTTCTATTTTATCTAACAACTTTGAAATATTTGTTAATGATTCAGGTATATCACTAAAAAGATCTATCATCTCATCTTTATTTTTGAAATAATATTGGTCATTTTGATATCCAAATCTTTTACCTCTTCCCCTTCCGATAGGAGTTGATTTATATTCTCCTTGTTTTATACATAATAAAATATCATGGGCAGTTGAGTCTTCTTTGTTCAAATAAAAAACATCATTACATGCTATTGTTTTAATATTATATTTTTTTGAAAAATCAAGTAGTATCTCATTTACATGATCTTCTTCCTCTAATCCATGTCTATTTAGTTCTAAATAAAAATCTTCTCCAAATGTATCAATCCACCATTTTAATTCATTTTCAGCTGCTTCAATTCCAGTATTTAAAATTAATTGTGGGATAATACCATTTAAATTTCCTGACAAAGCAATTATATTTTTTCTGTGTTTATGTATAAGATCTTTATCTATTCTAGCATATTGACCATATAGACCCTCTGTATATGCTAATGAAGATAAATAGGTTAAATTATCATATCCTTTTCTATTTTTAGCAAGTAATATCTGTTGGTGTCTTTTATCTTTATTATCTCTTGTAAATTTTGTTTTTTTTCTGTTTTCAGATATAAAAAACTCACATCCTAATACTTTTTTAATATTATGTTTATTTGCCAATTTGCTGAATTTGAATGAGCCAAACATGTTTCCCAGATCAGTTATTGCTACGGCATCCATATTTAATTTTATTGCTTTTTCAATTATATTTTCAATACTTGATGTAGCTTGAAGAACAGAGTACTGAGAGTGGTTATGAAGATGAGCAAATTTTATTTTTTCTGATATCTTCTTTTTATCTATATCTGTGTTTATTTTTTGATTTTCATTTTTAATATCAAAGTTAGATTTTGATAACTTTGGTCCCTGATAAGTTATTTGACTTGAATCCAAATCCTCATTTGAATACTCTTCCTTTTTAACTAATTCAAAGAAACATTTTGCAGTAGCATTAACGTCATATGATGCGTCATGAGCTTCAGAAAATTTTTGATTAAATAAAATTTCATACATCTCAATTAGTTTTGGCATCTTTAATCCTCCACCAAATCCACCTTTTAGATTACAGAATTTTTTTGAAATAAATCCTGTGTCTATTTTATTTTTTTCTGTTAATTCAGATTTAAATTTTAGTCTAAAATATTCTGCTCCTAATATATTAATATCAAAATTAATATTGTGTCCTATTATGTATTTCGATTTTTTTAAATCTTTTTCAAATTTCAATATTGCTTCTTTTAAATCAATCCCATTATTATTAGCTATTTCAGTAGAAATTCCGTGCACTTTTTCAGAATTAAAAGGAATTGTAAATCCATCTGGTTTTATTATTAAAGAATCATTTGATAATAGGTCACCTTTTTCATTATTAAGTTGCCATGCTAACTGAACTAACCTTGGCCAATTTTCACTGTCTGAAACATCAGCTTTAAAATTTTTTGGAAGTCCAGTTGTTTCTGTGTCAAATGTTAAAAACATATTCTAGGATTCTATTTTGATGATTTTTTTATTTTGGAAATATTCATTTGAATATATATTATCTATGTTATATATCGTAAACCTTTTATTAATATTTATCAACTCTTTTTCAACATCTCCACCTTTAAATAAAATAACTTTTCCGTCTTTCTTTAAAGATTTTTTTGACCAGTTAAGGATATTTTTGATTGATGATACAGATCTACATATTATTATATCAGCATTTAACTCTAAGTTTTCAATTCTATTATTTATTGTTCTTACATTTTCTAATTTTATCTCTTTTATAATTTCATCAACTGCTTTAATTTTTTTTCCAATAGAGTCGACAAGAATAAAATTATTTTTTTCATAAAATATTGATAATGGTATGCCGGGGATACCTCCTCCTGTTCCTAGATCAATTATTTTAGAATCTTTTTCAGGAAGTAAATTAAATTTTAAGATTGATAGTGAATGAAGAATATGGTGTAAATAGAAATTTTCAAAATCTTTACGAGATATTAGATTAATACGAAAATTAATTTTTTTATAGATATCAAATAATTTATAATAGGTAATTAATTTTTCTTCAGAAATCTCATTATGATATTTTTTGATTAGATCAAAGTAAACTTTCATCTTAAATCTGAGATTTTTTATCTTTTAATATTTCAAATAATAATTCTCTGGCTCTAAATAACTGAGCTTTAATAGTACCAAGAGGTGCTTTTGTTTTCTCAGCAATTTCGTTATATGATAGTTCTTCAAAGTATCTATATTTTATTAAATTTTCATATTTATCTGGAAGCTTAGACACAAATTTTCTAACTAACATTATTTTCTGCTTATGAATTGCCTCTTCTCCTGGAGTCTTATCACTATCTTTCACATCAATATCTATGTTTTTTCCACTATCATCTTTAAATGTAGTATTTAAACTTGTTGTTTTTAATTTTTTCTTTCTTATAAAGTCAATAGTATTATTAGTAGCTATTCTAAATAACCATGTTGAGAAAGTATAGTCCTTCTTGAATTTATCAAGTTTATTAAATGCCTTAGAAAATGCTTCAATTGTAAGATCCTCAGCATCATCGGGATCTCTAATCATTTTTAAAATTGTAAAATATATTGATTTTTTATAGTTGGCCATTAATTCAGCAAATGCATTTTGATCATTATATGCTATTGCAGCATCAATTAATTCGAAGTCTCTTAACGCTTTTTTTGAAAATTTTCTTTTTTTATCCATTAATGGGTATAATATTGGGTAAAATTTGCTTTACTTCAATATGTTCTTCAAATTAACACATAGATCATCAAAATCAAACGCTAGGGTTGGTAAAATTTTTACTAGTAGGGGGCAAATTGATACTCCTATATTTATGCCTGTCGGCACTCTAGGATCAGTAAAAGGTGTTTTTCAGGATGATTTGATTGATAAAATCAATGCTAAAATAATTTTATCTAATAATTATCATCTTTATTTGAGGCCAGGCCTTGAGGTTTTAAGTGCTTCAAAAGGTCTTCATAAGTTTATTAATTGGGAATTGCCAATTCTTACAGACTCTGGAGGATATCAAGTTTTTTCTTTATCTAAAAATGTAAAAATTAAAAATGAAGGCGTTTATTTTTCTTCTCATATTGATGGATCAAAGCATTTATTTACTCCTGAGTCTGTTATTAGTTCTCAAAACATAATAGGCTCTGATATTTGTATGGTATTAGATGAGTGTTTACCGTATCCTTGTGATTATAAATATGCTAGGAATTCATTAGGTATAACACATGACTGGTTAGATAGATCTATTTTAGAATTTAATAAAACTGATCCAAAATATGGCCATGAACAATTTCTTTTTCCTATTGTTCAAGGCGGGACCTTCAAAGATTTAAGAACTCAGTCCTCGGAATATATTTCTGAAAAGAATTTACCTGGTAATGCTATTGGAGGTCTTTCTGTTGGAGAGCCTAAAGAAGTTATATATGAAAATGTTGATTTGGTTTGTTCTATTTTACCTAAAGAAAAACCAAGATATCTTATGGGTGTAGGTACCCCTGAAAATATTTTAGAGTGTATCTCTTTAGGTGTAGACATGTTTGACTGTGTTATGCCAACCAGAAATGGGAGAAATGGAATGTTATTTACATCAGAAGGCTCAATAAATATTAAAAACAAAAAATGGGAAAAAGATTTCTCACCCATAGATAGAAATTTATTACATTATAGTTCAAAATTTTCAAAAGCTTATCTTAGACATCTTATCATAAATAAGGAAATTCTAGGATCACAAATTGCTAGTTTTCATAACTTAAATTTTTATTTGTGGTTAGTCAATGAGGCTAGGAAAAATATAAAAAATGATACGTTTCATACATGGAAAGAAATTATAATTCCTAAACTGAATAATAGACTTTAATATGAATATTTTAAATAAATATATTCTAAATAAATTTTTAAAAACTTTTCTTTTTGTTGTAGCAATAATGGTTCTTGTGGTGGTTGTTATTGACTTTACTGAAAAAAATCATAAGTTCATCCAAAATAAACTTTCATGGAATGATATAGTTGGATATTATTATGGTTTTATCCCTTATATTATTTCTTTAGTTACTCCTATAACTGCATTTATTGCTACAGTATATGTCACAGCTCAGTTATCAATGAGATCTGAGTTAATTGCA
>CERV01006101.1_pt1 | contig 30121 bp, 27 predicted proteins | sample 530871 | NCBI WGS metagenome assembly CERV01 (sample SAMEA2621045, study PRJEB7988) | marine metagenome | biome: marine biome (ENVO:00000447); feature: deep chlorophyll maximum layer (ENVO:xxxxxxxx); material: "saline water (ENVO:00002010), including plankton (ENVO:xxxxxxxx)" | depth 50 m
TTAAAATCCTGTGGACCTTAAAGTCCGTGTGGGTTCAAGTCCCACTCCGGGTACATATAAAATGTACAGATTATTCTTATCTGTTTTACTGGTATTAGTAAATTAATCTTTTTCATATTTTGTTTTTTTTGAATGATATATTGATATTGTTTTTATTATCAATTTCTAAATAAAAAATTTAATTAATTATATATCATGTTTTTAGAAAGGTCAATTAATCAGGCAGACAAAATTGGGTGGATTGAGGTAATTTGTGGATCAATGTTTTCTGGAAAGACAGAGGAGCTTATTAGAAGAGTTAAAAGAGCTAAGCTTGCAAAGCAAAAAATTAAAATTTTTAAGCCAAAGCAGGACACGAGATACGGTAAGAAAAAAGTAACCTCACATGATAACAACTCTATCAAGTCAAAGCCTATAGATTCACCAGAAAAAATACTTAAAGAATTTGAAAAGTTTGATGTTATTGGGATTGATGAGGCACAATTTTTTGATGAGAGTATTGTTGATGTTGTTAATAAATTAGCTAACTCCGGTAAACGTGTAATTGTTGCTGGGTTAGATATGGATTATAGAGGTAAACCCTTTGGGCCTATGCCTAATTTATTAGCAATTGCAGAGTATGTTACAAAGGTTCATGCTGTATGTACAAAGTCAGGAAAAATGGCATCTTATACTCATAGGATAGTTAAGAATGAAGATCTTGTTCTTTTGGGAGATACTAGAAGGTACGAGGCTTTGAGCAGAAGAGAATTTATTAAAGCCAAGAAAAAGAAAAAATAAGAATTATGGCAAAAGTTAAATCCTATGCAGCTCTTCAAGCTGATAAACCACTAAACCCATATGAAATAAACAGAAGAGAAATAAATTCTGATGATGTAAATATTGATATTTTATATTGTGGTGTTTGCCACTCTGATATCCACATGGCAAGAAACGAATGGAATAACTCCTCAATTTACCCAATGGTACCAGGTCACGAAATTATCGGTACAGTAAAAGAAGTAGGAGCTAACGTGACAAAATTTAAAATTGGAGATAAAGTAGGTGTAGGAGTATATGTAGACGCATGTGAGAAATGTCATAATTGTGATACTGGTAAAGATAATTACTGTGAAGAGGGAATTGTACTGACATATAACTCTTATGAGTACGGAACAAAAAATATAACATATGGTGGGTACTCAAAAAGTATTGTAGTTAAGGAAAATTATGTCATAAAAGTTCCTGAAGGAATGAATATGGAAAAGGCAGCGCCATTACTTTGTGCTGGTATAACCACATACTCTCCTTTGAGACATTTTAAAGTTAACAGCAGCCATAAAGTTGGAATTGCTGGGCTTGGTGGCTTAGGACATATGGGATTAAAGTTCGCCTCTTCTTTTGGTGCAGATGTTGTTGTTTTAAGTACCTCTGACTCTAAAAAAAATGAAGCACTAGATATGGGTGCAAATCATTTTGTTAATGTTAATAATAATGCTGATGTTAAGAAACACCTTAACTCTTGCGATTTTATCCTAGATACTGTTTCTGCAAATAGGAATATGGCTCAAGTGTTTTCATTTCTGAAAACTGATGGGTTGATTATGCTTGTTGGCCTTCCAATGGAGCCTCTCGCAATATCAAGTTTTTCTTTGATTGATAAGAGGAAGGGAATAGTAGGTTCATCAATAGGAAGTATTGGGGAGACTCAGGAAATGATAGATTATTGCAACGAGAAAAATATATACCCAGAAGTGGAGATGATTCCTATTTCAAAAATTAATGAAGCTTTTGAAAGGACCATAAATAAAGATGTTAGGTACAGGTTTGTAATTGATATGTCTACACTCTAGTTACCTTCCTCCGGGAGGACAGTTTTTTCTCAAGAAGTCAGTAAACATTAGTCTTACATGCGGATAGGCCCCATCCTCTCTTATCCCGTGTGATCTATTAGGATAAGATAACATATAAAATACTTTCTTGTGTTTAATTAATTCATTTGCCAACATTTCAGCGTTTTGGTAATGTACATTATCATCACCGGTACCATGAATATATAACAAATTACCTTCAAGATTTTTAGCGTATTTGATAGGAGAGCCGTCTACATAATCTTGGTAACTTTCTTTTGGATCTCCCATGTATCTTTCCTGATAAATATTGTCATAAGTTAACTGATTCGCAACTGCTGCAACCGCAATCCCTGTATGAAAGATTTCAGGATACTGAAATAAGCAATTTAATGTAGCTGTGCCACCTCCACTCCAACCATGAACTGCCACACGTGAGGTGTCTATGAAATTGTATTTATCAAAAACAGCCTTCGCTCCCATTGCCATATCTCTCACATTAACCCTTCCTATTTGTCTGTATATCGCTTTTCTCCAGGCCCTGCCTTTAGGAGAGGGGGTTCCTCTTCCATCAAATGTGACATAAACATATCCGTCTTCAGCTAAGTTTCCATCGTAGAGTCCGTTATTTCCAGCCCCATATCTATTTACGCCAGTTTGACCAGCAGGCTCACTATAAAAGTAAAATAAGACAGGATATTTTTTGTTTTTATCCATATCTTTTGGTTTAACAATCCAACCTTCCATAGTAACGTCATCTACTGTAGTTATCTGAAAAAACTCTAGTGGATGATCACTTTTCTTTTTTTTATCAAATTTATTTATCATGTTCTGATCTTCATTTATAAACCTGTGATCAGGCAATGAGACTACCGCCTGCATGGGTCTTGTATAATAATTTGAGAAAGAATGGAATGCGTATTTTGCCTTAGTGCTTATCTGGTAATTATGTGAACCCTCAAGTATTTCTGGTGTTATTCTTTTAAGATTTCCCTTACCCTTTGCCGATGTTTTATAAAGGTATCTCTCTGTCGGCTGATTAGGAGAGGCTATAAAATAAACTTCATCAGATTTTTCATCATACGCGAGTGGCTTGACCACATCATAATTTCCTTTCGTTACTAGATATTCAGTTTGTTTTTTAATATTAAATCTGTAGATATGAGACCAACCATCTTTTTCTGTGGTATATAAAAATTCCTTTCCACCATTTATAAATTTCCATCCTGCTTGAACTTGATAAGGCCATGAGCTTCTTAGGTCAACCCATGCGTCATCTTTTTCTTCCATCAACAATTTACTTTCCCCGGTGTCTGAATTAGCCACAAAAATTTTACTGTGATTTTGTTTTCTGTTTAGCTGTTGAATCATTAGCTCATCTCTTCCAGGAATCCATGTCATTCTTGGGAGATAGTATTTGTGTGACTCTCCAGGAATATTCATCCATTGTATTTCTCCATTATCTAAATTAATTACCCCAATCTTTGCTGGTGTTAAGTCTTCTCCAACTTTCGGATATTCTACTGGTATCGTGTATGAGTAAATTGAGTCTGTATTGTTTATCATATAAAAGTCTCTGACCTGATTTGCGTCTATTTGCCAGAACGCAATTTTGTTTCCGCTTTCATTAAAAATAAAGCCATCTCTACATCCAAATTCTTCTTCATATACCCAATCAAAAGTTCCGTTAATTAATTTTTCTGTTCCATTAGAAGAAGTAAGTTTCTTTATAGAATTATCTTCTAGGTTTTCTATATATATGTTAACACTGGTGCTGCTATTTCTAATGTTTTTATCAGATTTCTCCTTACTTACAAATGCAACAAATTTTTCATTAGGTGAAAACTTTGCAAACATTAAACTTGAGTCTGGCATTGACTTTCCTACTTTCTTTCCTTGCTTAGTCTTAAAATCATAAACCCAGTAATCACCTCTTGTGTTGTATCTCCAAACTTTAACGGACTTTGTAAATAAAAGTATTTTGTTTTTGTTTTGTGAGAATAAGAATGATTCAATCTTTATGTCTCCAACTTCTGAGGAGGATAAAATGAGTTGATCTTTTTCACCTTCTGTGCTAATTAGCATTATATTATTTTCTTTTATTGAGTAGTAACCCGTCTCTTCTTCGTTCCATACAACGTCTTGGGGAAGTACTCTTGCTGTTAATGAATATGAAAAAAGAAGTATTATAAATAATGAAGAATGAATGATTTTTAGCATGATGATTTGTTTGAATAATTTTATAAAAATAAAAATTATAATAAATTGTAATGAATTACAATTAATATATCATGAATAGAATAGGATTTCAAATAAATAATTCGGGAGAAGAAGATGTTTTTAAGAAATTTGATGAGTATGTAGATGCTAGCAAAGAGAAACTAACAAAGGCAGCTGACAAATTATTAAAATTATATAAGTCTGAAGATTTAGATGAAGACGACAGGAAGTTACTTATAGAATTTGAAAAAAAATTACGACTGATATTCAAGCAGGTAGACGAGATAGACCGTGACGTTGAGGTGATGGCCAAGAGGAAAAGAATGTCTGACAAAAAATAATTAGTTACTATATCTCTCTCCATAGGTAGTATAACTAGGCCTTATTGGACTTTTAATTTCAAATAAATTTGATTTTTCTTTCGATGAAAGTAAAAGATTATTTTCCTTGGAGATTTTAAAAAAGTCGCCTTTACTAATGATATCTTTATCTATTTCAATTTCTCCTTTAATTAAAAAATATGAGTAAATATATTCAGGATCTAATACTAATTTTAGACTTTTATCTTTGGGAATTTTATATAAGTTTATATTAACCCCTTCAGAGTCCATCTTCATGACTGATTTATTTCCTACAATCTTTTTTATAGAAGAGCCATCTATCTCTTCAGTTAAAAAGTCATCAGAGTTATAATCATCGTAAGTAGCTTCTTTTGTTATAGTTTCTCTAATGTTTGGATCAAACCATATCTGAAAAATTTCTGATTCTTTATTAATTTCTTCTGCATGGGATATTCCATTACCTGCCCTAATTATTTGTACATCTCCTTTTTTAAGATTAATCCATTTATCTTGTTTTGTGTCAAAATGGTTTATTGAACCCTTCAAAACAAAGCTACATATTTCAAAGCCTTGGTGGGGATGAAGGCCTATGGTGCTTTTTTTATTAGGTGTCCACGCGTGTGCCCAATAAAAAATATTTGAGTATGGTTTTGAGTTACCTCCGTCCTGAGGAAAACCTAGAGGTTTTTTTTCAAGGATCTCTCCATTATTAAAATTTCCATTTGTCTGATCTGCTTTTTTTAAGACTTCAATGTTCATGATTTAATCTCGTTACATATGTGATCCCAGAGTTTAATTCTCATCTGAATTGATTCTTTTGCTATTTTCGTTACTTCATCCCATTTTTTTTCATCATCTCCACACAAATTTTCAATCATTTTTAATGCTATTGGTCCGTGATCATCACCGTCTAATTCTATATGTCTCTCAAGATAATACACAAACTTATTAGCTATATCGCTGTTTTTTTCATTTAAACCTTTAACTAAACCAATAAACATATCAGGAATAACATTTTCTCTTCCGAAAGTAAAAGCAGATGCTATTTTATGTGCCTCTCCAGACTCAATTATATCAAATGTAAAATTTAGAAAGGACTTAATATCATCATGTATATTAAAATTATTAATAGTCTCTCTATAATCTGAACTTTCTTTAATACCTGATATAAAATTGTTTATTTGTGATGTGTCAGCTCCAATTTCTTTCATAGACTCAAGGTAAAGTTCAAAATGACTTATTGCTATTCCTCCCTTTATCTCATCCGTCTCTTCCTCTAAAACAATTTCATTTATAAACCTTGCAGCCTCAGTATTATCTACTGGCGTCCAGGGATTGTTGGTACAGGTAAGGTTAATCTGTAAGCCTTTTAAAAGTGACATAAAATCCCATACTGCATAAATATGATTTTCCATGAAAAGCTTTAAGTCTTTAATAGACTTTATTCTATTATAGATTTTATGGTTGACCAATTTTTCTTGAGTTAATGATATATTTTCTATTACCCTTTGTGTTTTCATAGTTTTTTTCTTACGATAAAAGCATTAAATTGTTATAAAAAAAGCAAATATGGATTCTAATAATATTAATTACAAAGAAGAGGTGCTAAAAGCTGGTCTAATCATGGCAGGTGTGTCAATAATAATGACAATGTTAGTTTATCTTATAAATATTGAGCTAATGGTCTCTTGGTGGTTTGGGCTTTTAAGTCTTACACTTTCTATGGCTGTGGCAATCTATCTAGGTATTTCTTATAGAAACTTAACTGGAGGTTTTCTTTCATATAAAGGAGCCTTAAAATTTTCTTTTTTAGCTTTTTTAGTTTCTTATGCAGTTGGAATGGTATTTAATATTTTATTATATACTGTTATTGATCCAAGCCTGCCTGAGGTAATAAAAGAATTAACTGTAGAGGCAACTGTTGGAATGTTAGAGTCTTTTGGGACTCCTCAAGAGGCAATTGACGCATCAATAGTTGAAATTGAAAAGAGTGTTAAGGAATCAACAACTCCTGCTGGAATATTAAAGTCTGCGCCATGGGGAGTCATTATAATATTTATTTTTGCTTTGATTGCTTCTATTTTCATTAAAAAGAATGAGCCAGTTTCTGATAGGATTAATTGATATTCTTTAGTATAAAATTAATTTCACATGCAATCATAAATGAAGTTTTATCATATTCTTCATCTTCTTGAGTAGTGTTATCATATATCTTTGGGTCTTCGTAGAATAGCTTTAAATTAATTAATGATCTGGCGTCTACAGGACATGTTTTTTCAGAATCTGAACATGTCATAATCGATATAAATTTTTTTTCTTCAATCTCATTAAGAGTTTTAGAGAATGGTGATATTGGTAGAGTTTCTATGTTAATGGATAAGTTTTTATCAACTTCTATCCCCACTCTTTCAAGGGATTTATAAATTTGTTTATGAACTTTAGTTTTAACTACTCCAGCAGAAAAAAAATTTATTTTATTCTTGTACGTTGATGAAAAATATTTAGACCATATCTCACAATACTGACTTCTTCTTGAGTTGTGAGTACACAAAAAAACAACCGTATTACATTCATTAAGAAATTTATTTAATCCCGAAACAATATTATTAAGTCTTGCTCTTTGTGTGCTAGTTGGATTGAAGCTTTTTACTTCCTGAATAAATTTTTTTAAATCATCATTCATATTGAATACATAATTTTAACAATTTTTAGCATCTTATTGATCACTGATAAGATTATTAAATAGTTAAATTTGCTCAAATTTTTTTTATGAGCAAGAACTATTTAAAAGTACAAAATGTCGTAAGTGAAGTAAGTAAAGTTGTGGTAGGTCAAGATTACATGGTAAAAAGATTACTTATGGGTCTTTTCACTCAGGGTCATATTTTACTTGAGGGAGTTCCCGGTCTTGCAAAAACTCTTACTGTTAATACTTTATCTAATGTTCTTAAACTTAATTTCAAAAGAATACAATTTACTCCAGACCTTCTCCCATCGGATGTGATAGGGACTATGATTTATAATCAAAAGAAGGCTTCATTCGAAGTTAAAAAAGGTCCTGTTTTTTCAAATATAATTCTTGCAGATGAGATAAATAGATCTCCAGCAAAAGTACAGTCAGCATTATTGGAGTCTATGCAAGAAAGGCAAGTTACTATAGGTGATGACTCTTATAAACTTGACATACCATTTTTAGTATTAGCCACACAGAACCCAATAGATCAAGAAGGAACTTATCCTCTTCCAGAAGCTCAGAGAGATAGGTTTATGATGAAGTTAAATGTAACTTATCCTTCTAAAGAGGAAGAATTAAAAATTATGCAGAGGATGGCAGATATGAACTTTAATAAGTCAATTAAAACTGTTTTAAATAAAAAAGATATCCTATCAATTCAGGATGAAATTAATAAAGTTTCTATTTCAGAGTCAATTGAAAAATATATTATTGAAATAGTTGCTGCTACAAGGAACCCATCTTCGGTCAAACTCGATGAATTAAAAAGTTTTATTTCCTTTGGAGCATCTCCAAGGGCAAGTATAAACCTATCACTTGCAGCTAAGGCAAATGCGTTCTTAAGTAATAGAGATTATGTAATACCAGATGATATTAAAGAAATTGCAAATGATGTCTTGAATCATAGGATTATATTAAACTATGAGGCAGAAGCTGAGGGTATTAAATCAGAGTATATTATAAAACAAATACTAGATAAGGTAGAGATTAACTCATAACCAGTTGGTTTTTGGTCTAAATATTTAATTTATATAATTGAATTATAAATAAGTTTAGTTTCTTCTAGCTCCTCGTACAAATTCTCTAAAGCTGCTTTTAAACTAACTTTTTTTGATTCTTTATTTTGATAAAATTTATAAAAGAGGCCAGAGTTCATTAAAAGATTATTTGGGTTATTTCTAATTAATCGGTTTTGTTTTTTATCTGTTTTTTTAATGTTTGATTCAAGCTCCTTAATATAATCATTTAAGAATCTTCTCATTAAAATTTTTTTAAATGAATTCTGTAAGTTTTCAATAGAGGCTTCTTCCGACAAAGCTTCTTGCTGCGCTACATATACAAATGTTCTTTTGCTTTTTCTTTCAACAGATAATTTTAATTTTAAGGATACACCTTTTGTGTTAATTACACTATTGAAAATTTTTTTTTCTTTTTCATAACTTCCAAGATCTTTGTAAAACCTTTCAAGTTCTTCTAATATTGTTTTTTTAGGAACTAGACTAGAAAAGTAAATTGATCCTAAGGAAGTCTCATTGAAAATATAGTTAATCTTTTTAAATGGAGAAAAAACATTACTTGGGATTTTACTGTCTACATTATTTTGACAGTATGCTATATTGTTATTAATTAAAATAATAATGAAAATAAAATATCTAAGTAAAGACATCATTAAATCTATTAACTACGTATTAGAATTATTTGCAATAATATGAAATCTATTTTAATTACAGGTGGAACTGGACTAATTGGAAAAAAGCTAATTAGTAAATTAAAGAAGAAACGTTATAATATTTATGTTCTCACAAGAAGAGGGTCATACATAGAAGATAATGTGAATTATTTAGAATGGGATCCAAAAAATTCTAAGCTTGATATAAAGGGAATAAGTAATTTATTTTCAATAATTCATCTGGCGGGAGAATCTATTAACGGATCAAGATGGACCAAATCTTATAAAAAGAAAATATTAGATAGTAGAGTTGACACTACTAAACTATTATTTAAAACTATAAAAAGATTAAAATTAAAACCTAAGAGTTTCATCTCGGCCTCTGCCACTGGATACTATAGGGCAGATACAAACTCAACTCAAATGGAGTCAGATCCTCAAGGTACGGGATTCCTCTCAGGTGTTGTTAAGAAATGGGAGGATGAAGTGTTAAAGTTTAATAATATAAATGTGAACACAACAGTTTTGAGAATAGGATTAGTCCTTTCAAAAGAGGGGGGGATTCTCAAAAGCCTTTACCCTATTTTTAAATTATGTCTAGGAGTTACAGTTGGCACTGGAAAACAAGTGATGAGTTGGATACATGAAGACGATATGATAAACATAATTATTAAAGGTGTTGAGGATAACAAGTTTAAAGGAATTTATAATTGTGTTGCCCCAGAAAAAGTTTCTAATCAAAAGTTCACAATAGCTCTGGCGAAAACACTTGGTAGGTTTAGATATCCTAAATTTTTTAAGGTTCCCTCTTTTGTAATTAGATTACTTTTTGGTGGTCAATCGGTATTAATTTTAAATGGACTAAATGTATCTTCCAAAAAGATAATAAACTCGAATTTTAAATTTAAATATTCAAAATTAATGCCTGCCTTGAGGTCACTTTATAATTAGATGAGAAATAAAATTGAAATTTTAGGTGCTAGAGAAAACAATCTGAAAGATGTGGATCTTACATTTGAAAAGAACAAGTTAGTAGTCATTACAGGTGTTTCTGGAAGTGGAAAAAGCTCACTAGCTTTCAATACAATTTATGCAGAGGGCCAGCGAAGATATATGGAGAGTTTTTCAGCATATGCAAGATCCTTTATTGGAAACATAGAACGCCCAGATGTGGACAAGATAAATGGGCTTTCTCCTGTCATCTCCATTGAGCAAAAGACTACATCTAAAAACCCTAGATCTACAGTTGGAACTTTAACTGAGATATATGATTTTTTAAGATTGTTATATGCAAGAGCCTCAGTAGCTTACTCATATTTATCAGGAAAAAAGATGGTTAGACAATCCCTTGATCAGGTTATTGAAAATATAAAAAAAGATTATAAAAATAAGAAGGTCATAATAGCAGCCCCTGTTGTCAAGGGAAGAAAGGGTCATTACAAGGAGTTATTTGTTCAGATAAGGAAGAAAGGTTTTGCTAATGTTCGAGTTGATGGAGAAATTTTAGAGATAAAAAGGAACATGCAATTAGACAGATATGTAATCCATGATATAGAAATTGTGGTAGATAAATTAACAATTGATAATGAGAACACAGATAGACTTTCTAATTCTGTAGAAATTGCTATTAAGAGCGGAGACAAAACACTTTATGTAATAGATGAAAATAATAACTCTAGGTTTTATTCTAAGAGCTTGGTAGATCCTGATACTGGAATATCATATGAAGAGCCTTCTCCTAATAGTTTTTCATTTAATTCACCTTACGGTTGGTGTGATTCTTGTAAAGGACTTGGTGTTGAGGACAAAATTTTAAAAGAAAATATAATTGAAGATGATAACTTGAGCATTAGCCGTGGGGGTATATTGCCTCTTGGTGAGTACAGAGATATGTGGGTCTTTAAGAAGATTGAGGCCTTCTTAAAATCTAAAGGTTTAAAAATATCTACTCCTATCAAGAATATTCCTGAGGATATTTTAAATGATATCCTTTTTGGAAAAGACATAGAAGTTGCTGTGGAATCTACAAAATATCCAGGAACGCTATGGCACACAAAATACAATGGAGTAACTGGGTTTATAAGGAAGACAATAAAGTTTAGGTCTGGTAAGACTAAGGATTTTATGGATGACTTTATTACCAAAACTAATTGTGGGGCTTGTGCTGGTAAGAGATTAAGAAAAGAATCTTTACATTTTAAAATTAATGACACCTCAATTTCAGACTTGAATTCTATGGATATTAAAAAGCTGAGGGTATGGATTGGTAATGTTTCGAAATCACTTAATGATCAGCAATTAATTATTGCAGAACCAATTCTTAAGGAGATCAACCAAAGACTTGATTTAATGTATAACTTGGGATTAGAATACTTAAGCCTAGACAGACCACTTAGAACTCTTTCTGGGGGTGAGGCTCAAAGGATTAGACTTGCTACTCAGATTGGAACAAAATTAGTTGGTGTCCTTTACATTCTTGATGAGCCAAGCATTGGTCTTCACCAAAGAGATAATAAAAAGTTAATTGATTCTTTAAAAGAACTTAGAGACTTAGGGAATACTGTTATAGTAGTAGAACATGACAGAGATATGATGATTAGTGCTGATAATATTATTGATGTTGGTCCTGGCCCTGGATCAGAGGGAGGGGTTATTGTTGCCCACGGAGAACCAAAAGATTTTTTAAATCAAAAGTCTCTGACATCAAGGTTCCTTAAAAGAGAATTAGATGTTCCTGTTCCTTCATTAAGAAGAGAGGGTAATGGTAAAATGATTAATTTAATTGGAGCTAATGGAAATAATTTATCTGATGTTAATTGTTCTATCCCCCTTGGTTGTATGGTTTGTGTTACTGGAGTTTCAGGAAGCGGTAAATCATCTTTAATACACGGCACATTATCTTCAATTATTAAAAAAGAATTATATAATTCAAGAAAAGATGCCCTACCATATAATTCTGTACAAGGAGTGGAAAACATCAATAAATTAATTGAGGTAGATCAGTCACCAATAGGGAGGACTCCTAGGTCTAATCCTGCTACATATACAGGTGTTTTTACTGATATAAGAAATCTTTTTGCTTCATTAACAGAGTCTAAAATTCGAGGATTAAAGCAGGGTGCTTTTTCATTTAATGTGAAGGGTGGAAGATGTGAGTCGTGTAGGGGTGCAGGAGTTAGGCTAGTAGAGATGGATTTTTTGCCAAATGTTTTTGTCAATTGTGAAACTTGTTATGGAAAAAGATATAATAGAGATACTCTAGAGGTCAGGTTTAAAGGAAAATCAATCTCAGACGTATTAGATATGACAGTATCTAATGCTGTTGATTTCTTTAAAAAACAACCTAAAATATCCAATAAGTTAAGGGCTTTAAATGATGTTGGGCTTGGTTACATAAAACTTGGCCAACCTTCAACTATGTTGTCTGGGGGAGAAGCTCAGAGGGTTAAGTTAGCATCAGAATTATATAAAAAAGATACGGGAAATACTTTATTTATTCTAGATGAACCTACCACGGGGTTACATTTTTTTGATATTCAAAATTTAATGATTGTTCTTAATAGGTTAGTTGAAAGAGGTAATACGGTGCTTGTAATAGAACATAATATGGATATTATAAAGTGTGCAGACCACATCATAGATCTAGGTCCAGAGGGCGGTGATAGAGGAGGAGAGATTATAGCCAAGGGTCATCCGGAATTTATATCTTCTCTAAAGAAAAGTCAGACAGGAGTCCACTTAAAAAAAGAATTATCTAATACATAATTTTTTCAGTAATATAGTCAGCTACTTTCTTCCCTTCATCTGTTAATTTAATAGCCAAGTTGTCATCTTCAATCATTTTCTGTTTTTTAAATAGTTCTAGGTGTTTCTCTTTGTCTATTAAAAAATCTTTTTTAAACTTTTTGTTGATTTTATTAATATCTATACCCTTTATAGTTCTTATTCTTGTCAGTATATAATCATTAATTATTTCTCTTTTATTAAGAGTTTCCTTTTCAAATACCTTGATGTTGTTTTTTAGATAGTGTACATATTTCTTGTTGTCTTTTATGTTCCAATATCTCCTTTTTTTATCATATGAGTGAGCACTTGGTCCATAACCATAGTATTCCTTACTTCTCCAATAATTAGAGTTATGTTCAGACTCATAATCTTTTCTTGCAAAATTTGATATCTCATAATTAATATATCCCATTTCTCTCATTTGATTAAGTATTATATCATACTGTTTCAGGACAACGTTCTCCTCTGGTAACACAATTTTATTATTATTTAATAATTTGTAAAACACAGTTTTTTTCTCGAGCGTCATATTATAAATTGAAATATGAGGTGGGGACAATTCTTTAATAATTTCTAAATCTTTTCTCACAGAATTAACATCTGATTCTGGAGTACCGAACATTAAGTCCACTGAAAAGTTTTTAAATATATTTTGAATGCTTTTGATTGCACTAAGGCTTTCATCGGAAGTGTGAATTCTATTTAGTTTTTTTAAAATTTTATTATTAAATGATTGAACCCCAAGGCTTATTCTATTAAAACCGATCTCTTTCCACTTTATAAGCTTTTCGGTAGAGATATCATCAGGGTTCGCCTCAATTGTAATTTCACAATTACTACTAATATTAAACTTATCATTTATTTTTAAAATAATTGAATCAAGTAAATATGCATCAATAATTGAGGGCGTGCCTCCCCCAAAATATATAGTTGAGATATCACTATAGTTAAATTTTTTTTGATTGGCATCGATTTCATTTATAATTGAACTTACTAATTCTGAATAATTACTTAGTGTGCTGAAATGAAAGTTGCAATAATGACAAGCCATTTTACAGAATGGAATATGTACATAGATTCCTGCCATTTAATTTTATCTTTTGTTCAAACACAAAAAAAATCAATTTATGACTATAACTCTATTTTATTATCAGTTTTTATCATATCACTAGTTTTGACTTATTATAAGCTAAACTATCCCTTGTTTTTTAAAAGATATTTTAATATTAAAAATATTTTGTTTCTAGGTAGCAAAGAGGATTTCTTTTATAGGAGTCAGCTGTCTTCATTGTCTAACATTTTACCTCTTATAATATATGCTCTAGTTATATCTTTTTTTTCAGTATATGTTTTTGATGACTCAAATTTTATAGTTTTTGATTCTATAGGACAACTAAACCTTTTTCAGAAATGGATATTTTTTTCACTCCCTCTAGGTCTTTTTATTTTTTTTCGAATATTAATAATTTTTGTTGTCACATATTTTTTTAATTTTTCTAAAAAAACAAAAAAAATATTTATTCTAAATTTTATAAGGCTAACTATTTTACTGAGTTTTATTAATATCCTTTTCTCATATATATTATATGAACTTTTCTCTTTTGATATAGCTTATAATGTATTTACTGCTATAAAGTTATTGGTAATATTTATTCGGCCAGCCATATTATTTAATTATATGTATAAAACCTCATCAGAAAAAAGGTCAAACCTATTTTTAGTGATTTTAATTTGTGATTTTATTCCATCTGTATTATTATTTGATATAATATCAATAGTTAATTTTTTCGATTATCTGTTAGCTTATCTTGATTTTGCTAATTTTTGAATTGATTTCGTTAACTTTACATTTAAATAAATTCATAAGATGAGTGAGATAAAGTACGATAAAAAAAGATTAAATCCGGTTAAGTCAATTCTTGTATCACAGCCTGATCCAAAAGATGAGAATTCTCCTTTTTACCGTTTAGCAAAAAAATATGATTTAAAGATAGATTTTAAGCCCTTTATAAAAATTGATCCTGTATCAATCAAAGAATTTAGAAAACAAAAAATAAATATTCTAAATCATACAGCAATAATTTTTACAAGTAGAAATGCTGTGGATCATTTTTTTAGAATTGCTGAAGGAATGAATGTTACAGTGCCTACAGATATGAAATATTTTTGTAACTCTGAACAAACAGCAAATTACCTTCAGAAGTATATAGTTATAAGAAAAAGAAAAATATTTACAGGAGAGAGGACTATAGCCCAACTTCTAGATATGATGAAAGAGGTTATGGTTAAATTTCCTGATGAGAAATATCTTTTTCCTTGCTCAAATATTACAAGAGATACCATATCACAGTTTTTGAAAGATAATGAATGCACTTATTCTGAGGCTATTATTTATAATACTGTTCCGAGTGATCTGAAGAGATTAAAGAAGGTTTTTTATGATATATTGGTTTTTTATACTCCTTACGGAATTGATTCATTAGTTAAAAATTTTCCTGATTTCGAACAAAACAATACCAGAATTGCAGGTTTTGGAAAGAATACAGCTAAGGCAATAAAAGAAAACAATTTAAAGCTTGATATTAAGGCACCTATGAAAGATGTGCCCTCTATGACTAGAGCAATTGAGTTATATATTAAACAATCAAATAATTTATAGTATTGATGAGTAGAAGCTTTTTAATATTAATTTTTTTATTTCTTGCAAATGCTGGATTAAAAGCTCAGCAGGACCCTTACTTTAGTACTTACTTAGTGAACCCTTCACTAATAAACTCAAGTCTATCTTCTACATATGATAATAACAATGTAGTGTTGGTCTATAGGAACCAATGGGCTAATTACAATCCCACTAACCTATCAAGTTCTTCAGAGTCACCTACTACAGGTATGTTTTCTCTTAACTTAAAGAGTAGAGATAAGGCATATTCATTTGGGCTAAATGTTGTGTCAGATAACCTTGGTCCTAAAGAAGTGTTTAACCTTTCACCTTATTTTGGAATTAAGAGGAAAGTAAATGATTCTTATATAAGCTTTAGTATCTCTCCTTCATTTAAAAGTACTACTTTAAATTTTGGTTCATTAGTTTTTGTTAATCCTTCTGACCCGTTTAATGTGGGCGGTAGTGAGACACAGTCAAAGCCCGATGTTGGATTAGGCTTCTCCTATTTTAATGAAAAGTTTTTACTAAGTATTTCTATCAAAAACTTAACTCAGCCGTCTTTTGATTTTGGTTTAAGTGACTTAAAAAATATAGATTTTAGAAATCTTACCTTCTTAGGTAAATATGTTATTGAAGTTGATCGTGATCTTACTGTAGAGCCTTATCTATTAGTTAGGTCTGATCTTACTTCATACACTTTTGATGCGAGTGTCCTCGCCACGTATCAGAAAAACATGAGTATAGGTGCTTCTTATAGGTATGATGAGGCTATTGTTGGGTTTTTAGGATATCATTTCTTAAAAAAGAATAAATTATTTGTTGGGTATTCTTTTGATTATGTTGTCCATAATGTAAAGGCAAAGGCTCCAATTTCTCACGAACTTGTTGTCAGGTATGATCTCCCAACTCCCCAGTTAAGAAAACCAATAAGAACACCAAGATTTATTTATTGATTTTTAATTTTTCAATCACATGATCAAATTTAGCTTTAAGAGATAGTTTTACTATATTTGTCCAACTATCTAACTAAAAAATTTATCATTAAAAACAATAATTTAGATAATTTGAAGTTAAATTTTAACTTTGCGTTTAGTTATGTTTAAAGTCATGAAAAAATTTTCAGGTTTAATATACACACTATTGCTACTTTCATTGGGTGCTTGTAGTATCCTTGGAGGAGGTTCGAGCAAGAAAAATCCTCGTGGTCAACTAGTAGGAACTCTAGACAGAGATGGGTTTGAAATGTCTGCACAATATGGGATGGTATATGTTCCAACAGGAAGGTTTTATATGGGTCAGGCAGATGAGAATATTCAGTCAGATCAAAGTAACTTTAACAGACAGGTGACTATTAGTGCATTCTACATGGACGATACTGAGATCACAAATGATGAGTATAGACAATTCATTCAGTTTATAGAAGAAAACCCAGATTATGAACTTTCTGAAGGCATGACCCCTGAAGGTTTAAAACCTGATACCACTGTATGGTCAAGTGACTTCACTCACCACTATGGAGATCCGTTACTTGCTTACTACTGGTCTCATCCTGCGTTTGATGACTATCCAGTTGTTGGAGTTTCATGGGAGTCTGCAAGAGAGTTTGCAAGGTGGAGAACGAGTTTTTTAAATGGTTATAGAAAAGAAGAAGGCCTTCTTCCATTCCCATCATTTAGATTGCCAACTGAAGCCGAATGGGAATACGCCGCAAGAGGAGGAAGAGATAATGTGAAATACCCTTGGGGAAATCCATACACTAGAAATTCAAGAGGTTGTGTTTTAGCAAATTTTAAACCTGGTAGAGGAAATTATGTTGATGATGGTTACGCTTACACATCACCGGTAGGAGTATTCTTCCCTAATGATTTTGGACTTTATGACATGTCAGGTAATGTTGCTGAGTGGTGTGAGGATGCCTACATTGACTCTTATAATCCATTAGTATGGGATTTAAATCCTATTTATAGAGACGATACTAATGACAAAAAGGTCATTAGAGGAGGATCTTGGAAAGATATTGCCTTTTTTATAGAAGTAGCAACAAGAACATTTGAGTATAAGGACTCTACAAGAGCTTTTATAGGTTTTAGGACTGCAATGCCTCATTTGGGTAGAAACTTACAAGGTTTATAGAAAAAATATTAATTTTAACAAAAAGAAAAAATAATTAAACAGTATTAAAAATGATAACAAAGAAAAAATCAAGTAATCCTTTTCTGGCTTGGGTCCAGAATGAGGATAATATGAATATAGTTTATGGTCTAGGAGCCGCTGTAGTTATACTAGGAGCTCTCTTTAAATTACAGGGTTGGCCAGGTGCAAATATAATGTTAATTGTAGGTCTTGGGGTAGAGGCTTTGATATTTACCTTGAGTGCATTTGACCCTCCAACTAAACATGAGTGGGACTGGAGTAAAGTTTATCCGGGGTTGAGTCCAGATTCGGATGGCACTTCTGCATCTCAGGTTGGTAACATTATGAAAGAAGCTAAACTAGATCCAACTGTACTTAAAAGTGTTGGAGACGGGATGAAGAAGATGGCTGCACAAGCTACAAATATTAACGATTTAGCTGGAGCTTCTGTTGCTGCCAAAGCATATGAAGATAGTATAAAGGGTGCAACGGAGTCTCTTAATTCTGTTAATGAGTCTTACAATACTATATCTGCTACTGCAAAAGATTTAGCGTCTTCTACTTCTAGTGTTAAAGAAGCCGTTGGCTTAACTGAAGAGTACAAAGAAAATCTAAAAAATGCATCTAGTTCACTTGGCGCTATTGTTACTGCTTCAGGACAAATTACTGAGACCGCAACAAGCATGACAAAAGCTCAAAATGATGCCGTAAGACTTCAGAAAGAGTTACAAGATCTTACTGAGAATTTAAATAAACTTAATAAGATTTATGTTGGTATGTATGATGCCATGCATAAGTAGAAATTAAAAAAAACTTTTAAATAAATAAATTATGGCTGGAGGAGATAGCCCTAGACAGAAAATGATTAACATGATGTATATCGTGTTAATTGCTATGTTAGCCCTTAACGTTGACACAAAAGTTTTGAAGAAATTCATAATGATCAATCAAAGTTTTGAGGTTACTAACTCTGATAAAATTATTGAGAACAATAAGAAGATTGAGTCAATTAGAGTCGCAGTTGATGATTCTGGTAATAGAAAAGAAGATGTTAAAGTTTTAAACTTATCAAATTCTATACGAGAAAAATCTGCTAGTATACTTGATCGAATGGATGAAATAAAATCCACTATTGTCGAAGAGACTGGAGGATCAGATGGTAAAGGAGGAATAAAGGGCTATAAAAATATAGACTTTGTTTACAGTTACATGCAGGATGACGGACAACAACCAGGAGCTGGTGCTGAATTACAGAAACTTCTTAATGAATTTTCTGATTTTGTTCAGGATTCTGTTTACTTGGGAGATGAAAACTCTGGTGTCACTGACCTCGCTAAGAATGCAGACCAAATTTCTCTTTATCAAGATGATTTACCTACAGACCCTTCGTTTACTTCATTAAACTTTGGATTTGGTACTTCTGCTGGCGCTGGTCTTGCTACAATTAGTCAGCTTCAGGCAGATGTAATAAACCTTGAAATTAAAGCTCTTGATAAACTTGCTGCTTCAGTTGGAGCTGCAGATTTAAAGTTTGACGTTGTCACCCTAACAACATTGCCTGAGCAAAAGGTTGTTGCTGCTGGAGCTAAATACAAGACACAGTTATTCTTATCTGCCGCATCATCTGCTATAGTTCCTACTATGACAGCTGGTGGAGATACGTTAGAGGTTTCTAATGGCAGGGGATATTATGAGTTTACTGCCAAAGGTGGAAATTATGATAGAGAAGGTCTTTCAAAACAGAGTTATGTTGGAGCAATTAGTGTGACTCTCCCAGGAGGTAAAGACACAACTTTTATTGATACAGTAGAATATTTTGTTGCTAGACCTGTTATCCAGATTCAGTCTGCATCAGTTCAAGCTTTATATTTTAATTGTGGTAATGAATTAACTGTTAATGTCCCAGCGCTTGGATCAGAATACAATCCTACTTTTTCTGCAAGAGGAGGAGATGTTGTGAGAGGTTCTAAAGCTGGTGTTGTAACAATCATACCAAAATCTAAGAAAGTTGACTTAAATGTAAGTAATGCTGGAAACTTTATCGGCTCTCAATCTTTTGGAGTTAGACAAATTCCTGCACCTGAAATTAAGGCAAGGATTAAGGGTAAAGAGATAGATGCAAAAACAGGCATTCCGGTTAGCACTCCTAGTTTTAGCTTGGATGCAATTGCTGATGCAAGTTTTGCAGAGTTCTTACCAAAAGACGCAAGATTCCAAGTTAGAGAAGCTGAAATTAATTTAGTTAGAGCTGGTAGGGGTGTGTCAAGGCAAAGGGTTAATAATAAAAATGTGAACCTTACTAAGCTTGCTGGTAAAAGAAAGGGTGACAATATTGTTATCGAAATAAAAAAAGTAGCAAGAGCAAACTTTAGAGGGGATGTTGAGGAATTTAAAAACTTTGCTCCTAGGTACATAACTATACCTTTAAAATAAAATCATGAAAAAAATAAATAAGATTCTTGTACTTTATTTCTTACTCTCAGTTTTATCTGTAGATGAGACCTATTCCCAGGTAACATTTCAGGAAACTACAGGGTCTGAATCTAATGGTTATAACCCATTATCTTTAAGACAAGTACATGAATCTTATTTAATGTGGAAGAAAACTCTTTGGAGAAGAGTTGATCTTAAAGAGAAACAAAATAAACCATTCTTTGCGAGAAATAGAGAGATATCTAAAATAATAATAGACGCAGTTGAAAGAGGTGTCTTAATACCTTACAATAGTGACTCAGTTAATGATAGTAATGTAATGTCAAGAGAGGAGTTTATTGGGAATATACAACAAGTTGATGAAGAGATTGAGGAAGAAGAAGGCTTTGATTTAGATGATCCATTTGCTTCATTTGAAGAGGATGATCCATTTGCTGATGCTGTTGAAGAAGTAGAGGTTGGTCCTGTATATATTCCTAAAAGGGAGTTTTCTATTTTTGAAATTAAAGAAGATCTTTATTTTGATAGAATTCATTCTAGAATTTATTTTGATATTCAGTCTATAACATTATTTCTACCTGGAGATAGTTTTTATAACCCAGCAGGTTTTGAGAAACCTATAGCTTCATTTAGATTTCTTGATCTTTATAATCTTTTTAAGTCTATGCCTAAGGGAGCTATCTGGTTTAACGAAAATAATATAGCTCAACATAAGAATCTTGGAGACGCTTTTCTTTTAAGATTATTTAAAGGAATTATAGTGAAAATTGCTAATGCTGATGACATAAGAGTATCAGAATTATATGCAAGATCTAGGAAAGAAGGTATAATGGCTAGTTTTAAAGTTGAACAGGATCTTATGGAGTGGGAAGCTAACCTTTGGGAGTATTAGTTAGGATCTTTTCTAAAAAATTTTATAATATCACCAGCTTTTTTTTTACCAACAACTTCAGATAATTTATTAATATCTTGTTTTATTATATTTTCAATTGATCCAAATTCATTAATTAATTTAGATCTTGTGTTTTCTCCTACACCTTTTATTTCTTCAAGTTTAGATTTTAAAAAGTTTTTACTCCTTAAGTCTTTGTGATAATTTATTGCAAATCTATGTGCTTCATTTCTTATGTTTTGAATAAGTTTTAAATGAGACGATTTCTTACTTAATAAAATAGGTATTGAATCATTAGGAAAATATATTTCTTCTAGTTTTTTCGCTATACCTATTACATTCATTTTATTATAAATATTTAATTCCTTAAGTACCTCACAAGTAGAGCTTAATTGCCCCTTACCTCCGTCTATTATTATAAGATCAGGAAGATCAGTTTTTTCTTTTATTGCCCTAGAATACCTTCTGAAAATAACTTCTCTCATTGACTCAAAATCATCTGGCTTATCTACGGTTCTTATCTTAAACTTTCTGTAGTTCTTTTTGCTAGCGTATCCATCCTTAAACATTACTAATGATGCCACTGTGTTTTCACCTTGAATATTTGATATATCAAAACATTCAATGTGGAAAGGAATTTTTTTAAGGTTTAGCTTATTTTTAAGATCAACTAAAATTGATAATTTTTTTGTTTTTCTTTCTTTCTTCTCATTGTAAAGATTTTTTTTAAAGAAAAGTACATTTTTTAGACTCATGTCTATAAGTTTTTTCTTATCTCCAGACTTAGGAACATATGTTTTTATTTCATCTGATATTATTTTTGAAAGATCTAGGTTTGATAACACATCATTTTTTATACTTCTATATTTGAACTTTAAATCAATAATAATTTGCTCAAGTTCTCTAAAATCAAAGTCTAGGTTTTTTTTTATTTTATTTGTTTCAGAGGTGATAATCATTCCATTATTAATTTTCATATAATTTACATAATAGTAATTTTCATCATCTATTATTCCAATAACGTCAATATTATTTACTTTAAAACTTACTACAATAGATCTTGAGGTGAATGTTTCAAGTTCATTTACTTTATCTTTAATTTTTTGAGCTTCTTCAAACTCTAAGTTTTTTGAAAAACTATTCATTTCATTTTTAAGGGAGTTTATAAGTTGAATATTTCTTCCATTTAAAATATTTTTTATTTCTTCTATATCTTTTTTATAATCTTCTTCTTCTTGGTGTTCCTCGCATGGTCCCTTACAGTTCCCAAGATGGTACTCTAGACAGACTTTAAATTTTTTATTCATAATATTTTCTTCACTAAGGACATAGTTACAATTTCTGATTTTATATAAGTTTTTAATAAGCCTAAGTATTCCTCTCATTGATTTGACATTAGTATAGGGCCCAAAAACATCTTCTTTTTTTATATTAATTTTTCTTGTCGTATAAACCTTTGGAAACCTTTCTTTAGATATTGCTATATATGGGTATGTTTTATCATCTCTAAGTAATATGTTGTATTTAGGCTTGTTTTCTTTTATCATATTATTTTCTAAAAGAAGAGCATCATGTTCTGAATCTGAGATAACAAAATCAATCTTTACTATTTCTTTTACCATTTTGGATATTTTATTGTTTTGTTGTTTTTGGAAATAACTTTTAACCCTTTTTTTTAGATTTTTAGATTTTCCTACATAGATTATCTCTAAGTTTTTATTTAAGAATTTATAAACTCCTGGAGAGTTAGGAAGATCAGTTTTTTTTAAATTAATCATTTGATTAGAAGATGTCGGAGGCATCAATTTTATCCAAAATAATATCTAGTGAATCAGATTTTATTTCATTATTATATACCGAGCAGTCAATCTCTACATTAATTTTTTTTGTAGGTTTATCAAACCTCCCTTTATCTATACTAAGGGTATTGTCTGCATAGACATCTAACATATACTGTTGCCAAATTGGCATCGCTGTCCTTGCTCCTTGTCCGTAAACCCAGTCTCTAAAATGTATACTTCTATCATCACCACCGACCCAAGCGCCTGAAACAAGATTATGAGTTACTCCAATAAACCAACCATCAGATGCGTTTTGAGTTGTTCCTGTTTTTGCACCGACATCATTATTAAAAGTTAATTCTGGATTTAATCCTCTAGCTGTTCCACCTTCTTCTTCTTTTGACCCTTTGAGCATATGAAGCATAAGATATGCGGTTTCCTCACTAAGAGCTTCTTGTTTTGTGGGAATGAAGTTTTGAATTAAGTTACCATACTTATCTTCTATTCTTGATATAAAGAAAGGTTCTGTCCATATTCCCTTATTAATAAATGTACTATATGCCCCAACTAAATCAAATAAAGAAACATCACCACCAGCACCTAAACAAACTGCAGGAACAGGATCTAATTTACTTTGTACTCCTAGTTTTTTTGCATAGTCAACGACTGTCTTTGGGGAAAGCTTTTTAGTCATAAATGCTGTTATTGAATTTACAGATTTTGCCATTGCCTTTCTTAAGGTCATCGTCTCACCTGTCCATTTACCATTATGATTATCTGGTCTCCAGTATGGGGGGTCTTGTCCTGGTAACTCAAAAACTACAGGAGCATCTACTACTGGATAACAAGGAGAATATCCATTATCAATTGCAGCAGCATAGACTATGGGCTTAATTGTAGATCCCGGTTGTCTTTTGCCTTGTTTTACATGATCATACTTAAAATATTTATGATTAATTCCACCTACCCAAGCTTTGATATATCCTGTTTTCGGTTCTATCGAGACGAAGCCTGCTTGAAGAAAATTTTTATAATATTTTAGAGAATCCATAATACTCAGGACTGTGTCAATCTCTCCATCCCAACTAAACACCCTCATATTTTTCTTTTTATTTAATATTTCAAAAGTTTTGATTGTGTCGTTATCATTATTTTTTAGAATATTCTTAAAGTATCTGGTTCTCTTGATAGTATTTTTTAAAAAGTCTTTAATCTCAAACCCCTTCTCATCAATCCAAGGATTTTCTCCTTTCCAGTGATCATTAAAAATATTTTGAAGTCTCTTCATTTGATCATTTACCGCCCTCTCTGCATGCTCTTGCATTTTACTATCTATTGTTGTATAAATTTTTAATCCGTCAGAAAATAAATCATACCCATTTTCTTTTGCCCAGCTAATTAAATAATTTCTTACTACTGTTCTGAAATATGTTGCCTGTCCTACATTTTGATTTTGTACTTTATAATTTAAGTTTAAATTGGTAAGTATTAAAGAGTCATACTCTGTCTTATTTACAATATTGTATTTATATAAATTATAGAATATTTCTGACCTTTTTTCAGTAGCATTTTCCGGATTAAAAAAAGGATTATATTTTGTAGGTTTATTTAATAGACCTACAATTATAGACGACTCATTATAATTAAGTTCAGATGGGTCTTTGTCAAAGTATGTTTTTGCAGCAACTTTTATTCCATATGAGTTGCTCCCATATTCTGCAGTGTTAAGGTACATTGCAAGAATTTCTTTTTTTGTATAGAACTCCTCAAGTTTAACAGCAACAATCCACTCTTTTACTTTTGATATAATTAATCCTAAAAAGGGAACATTACTTAATTTACCCTTCTTTTCTCTTCTAATTTTAAATAAATTCTTAGCCAGCTGTTGAGTAATTGTGCTGCCACCACCTTCAAGTCCACTTGATCCAAAAGTGGCAACGTTTTTAACAACTCCATAAGTTGCCCTTACAAGACCCTTAAGGTCAATGCCAGAATGTTCATAAAACCTAATATCCTCAGTTACTAAAAGAGTTGTAACCAATTCATCTGACAGTTCATCAAATTTTACTGGAGATCTGTTATATCTAAAATATTTTCCGAGTAGGATATTGTCACTTGAATATAATTCTGAAGATAGTTCTGATTCAGGTTTTTCTAAATCTTGTAGACTTGGCATTCCACCAAAAAGATTAGAGATATTATAGTTAACAGAAATAATAAATACCATTATAAAAGCTATACCTGCTAATAATATAAACCACAATCTTTTTATAATTGTTTTTAATTTATTCATCTTTTATAAAACTTAACAAACTCACCAAAATTCTTAGATCTAAAAATTAAGTTCATGTTTTTTTCTCCAACAACAAAATTAGCATTTACTTTTATTTCTTTTATATCTAAATCTGAATTGAATTTTTCTTCGATTTTTTTTAATGAATTTAAATCATTATCTGAGATAGCATCAAAGTAAGTTTCATCATCAAGTTTAAATGAAAAAATGTCATTTTTCTTATCCAGTCCTTTAATACTATTATCAAGTTTTATAGTTATGTTTTCACTTTCGTTATTATTTTTTATAACTATAAAAAAATATTTTTCATCCTCATTATTTTTAAAGGTAGGTAATCCACTGAATATAAAATCGTCATGTACTGTCTTAGCAGAATTTAGAAGAGATGATGCGTAGTCTATAGTTGATCTTTCTTTTGCTGCTAAAAGAAATTTATTTAGTTCAAATTGTAGTGAAAAATTTCCTCCTTTTTTACCTAATGCAATTGAGCGTAGTAAATTAATATTTTCAAAGAAAGGATTCTTAAAGTAGATCTTTTGTAATGAATCTACTTCTTTTATTACCGATTTATTTTTTTCATTTACTAACTTATTGTAGAGGTTCCCATATAAAGTTCTTAACAGATTATATTCTCTAAACTCATCAACTTCATAATCGGGGTTAATAATTAATTTATAGAAAATAGTCTCTTTATATTCTGAAAGGATAATGTTTTTATATTTTTCTTTTTCATCATCAATTAAATATAATTGGTATATGACCTCAGCATAATATTTTGAATCTTTAAATCGATTTATAAATATTTTAAAGGTATTTATGCCTTTTAATTTTTCATCTAATTTTTGCACATATATTTTACCTATTGCAACATATGCTTTCTCTGATTCTTTGTAAAGTATATTTTTGGCTTCATTACTAAATGGCAGGCTTGACATTACATCTATAGCACTCATTTTACTTTCTTCCTCTGACTCATTAATATTATTAGTGTCTTTATTTATTTCTTCATTACTTTCATCTAATATTGAAAAACTCATTTTAGAGGTTAATCTCCAATTATCAGTTAGTTCCCTGTTTCCCCATTTCCTTATAAATTCGTTTCTTCCTGAGCTAACCATAGTTGGATTATTAAAATACCAACTTCCTTTATTCTCTGAATTAATGATAATTTTAGGTTCATCTATTAAGAAGTTTTGATAATCATCCTTGATTTTATTTTCCCGTTGTTTCTTTTCCTTGTTTTTGATATTTGTTTCAATTATTTTCAAAACTTCACTTTCTGGAATTGTTGTTAAATAAATTAAACTATCATTTTTTTCAATTATTTCAAGGTTGAAAACTAGTTCGGTTAGTACATCACTCTTTTCTTTTAATGAGTTATAATCTTTATTTTCTCTATTTATATTAGCTAATGCACTATCATAATACAATTTAGAAGACTTATAATTTGTTAAATTATCATAATATATATCAGCTATATTCTTAAAAGAATTGTATAATAATTCTCTTCTAGACTTATTTTCTGAAATAGATAATTTGAAGTTATCTATTGCTACATTATAATTTTCTTTTTTCAAATTAAATAAACCTAATTCATAATACACTCTATCAAGTTTGTCTTCATTTTTTTTGTCTTTGATTAGCTTCTCAAAATATTTTTTAATGTCAGCTTCTGGGGAATTTATGAGGGACTTAAAATAAAATATCTTTGCATTAAATTCCATTTCAAATGTAGGGTTGTTTTTTAGGCATTTTTGAAAATAAGAGCCAGCAATATCGTATTGATTTTCAATTAAATATATTTGACCAATAGCAAAGTAAACTTTATTAATCAGTCTTCTTTTCTTAACAATTTTTTCTAACTCAAACAACGTGCTAAGAGTTTCTTTGAGATCATTTACCTTTTTATGTAGGTAATGTGCATTCAAATAATATTCCGTTGCTAGGCTCTTTTCTAATGAAATTTTTTTTAAAAAATTATTTACTTCTAATGCTGCTGAATAATCTCTTCTCTCAGTATATGCTCTCATAAGATAAATTAATGACATTTGTTTAGCTATAGAGTTATTAGTTTTAGAGTTTACATATTTCAATGTTGTTATTGCCTGTCCAATGTCTAAAGCAAGAAGCCTACTTTTACCAATTAAAGCATAACTAGGGTAAACGTATTTAGACTCTGGGTGTCTCTGAATCAATATAGAAAGCTTTTGAATACTTTTATCTTTTTTTTCTTTTAACCCAGACACTTTATTTGTGTCAATTTCATATGTTAGATTAATTAAACTGTCATAATTATATTCAGCTGATTCAAAAAGTTCATCTTCTATCTCGCTTATAACTTCATTAGCAATAAAATATGCGTTATATCTCGCTGTAGTATCATCATATACTGTATTTATAACTGAATTACATGAGCATAATAACATTATAATGAAGAGATAGTTAGCTTTTATTTGCATTGATTTTATTTATATATAAGTAAAACGTACCTATTAAATATTTATTTTTACATTACACTTTAAAGAATAATCAAATATACATTGAGAAATAAAGTTATTAAATGGTTCAGGAATAGAATTCAAATAATCTTTAGAAATAAAAGAGATTTTAAAGACCTCTCACTTTATGAATTCTCTAATATTAGTTTAGTTATTTATTCCACAATCTTTCTTTTAATGATATTTTCTCTTTCTTTCTTTATGTCAACCACAATTTTGAGTAAGTGGTTTGACCCTAGATATGTTGAGAAGAAGGCAAATGAAGAGTTAATAAAACTATCTAGCTCTATTGACTCATTAATATCCGAATCACAAATTAAAGATCAATATATTGAGAACATAATGATAATACTTTCTGGAGGGGAGAATGAGTTTATTGAAAAAAAATCTGAAAATAGTAGTCTAGAGTTACAATCTCCCTCGAACGATTATTCCGCTATTGATTCTTTTTTTAGAGAGGAGTACGAAAGTAAATTTTCTTACTCCGAAATAATAAGATCTATTGATTCAGAGCAAAATATTCTTCTGATTCCTCCTGTTTCCTCTGGAGTTGTCTCATCAAATTATGACCCCTCAAATGGTCATTTTGGAATTGATTATGTATGTAAGAAAGAGGAGCCTATAAAGTCAGTTTTTGATGGTACAGTATTAATATCTTCTTGGACAAAAGACAGCGGATACGTTATTAGTATAATTCATCCTAATAATCTTATATCAGTTTATAAACACAACTCTAAGGTATTTGTAGAGCCAGGTCAAATTGTTAAAACAGGGGAAGTTATCTCTATAATTGGTGACACTGGTGAACTGTCAACAGGACCACATCTCCATTTTGAACTTTGGTTAAACGGTAAATCTATAAATCCTTCGGAATTTATTTCATTATAATTAAATTTGTGAAAATTAAAATATACAGTTGTGGAAAATAACAATGGTTCAAATAATATTATAGGTGAGGGCAGTGTCTTGAAGGGTAATTTAAATACATCAGGAAATGTTAGGTTAGAAGGTAAAGTAATTGGAGATTTGTCTTCAACATCAAAAGTTGCATGCGGAGAAACATCAGTTGTAGATGGAAATGTTATTGCTGATAATGCTGAAATAGCTGGGAAAGTAACGGGTAAAGTAACTGTAACTGAGTTGCTTATTCTTAAGTCTACGGCCTCTATTCATGGTGATATTTCTACAAATAATCTTATAATTGAATCTGGTGCTAATTTTAATGGGGCATGTTCTATGGGAAAAGAAGAAGTTGAGATAGAAGGAGATGACGATTCCGATAATGAATAAAAAAAAATATTACAAATACCTAAACTTAAGTTTTCAGTTTTTCTTTACGATTTTGTTTTTTGTGGTATCAGGTTACTTGGCTGATAAGTATATTTTAAAAAAAATTGGAATTTTAACTCTTACATTCCCAATAATTGGATTTTTGATAACACTTTATTTGGTATATAAAAAAGAAGCTAAGTGACATTGTTTTATAGATCACATCTTTTATTTTATTCATTGGTATTTGCTATTACTTCTATGTTATTTATACTAGATGCTAATTTTATTCACAGGTATATATTATATATTGTCATATTTAATATCCTTATTGATATAATATTTAAATTTTTAAATAAGTCTCTTAATAAAAATAACACCATAGTCAATATCATCATTTCTACATTCTTTAGAATCTTTTTCTCTTTAATTTTTATATTATTTTTTCAATATTTTGGAGGAGAAAGTTTGCTGATTTTCATATTAAATTTTTTATCCGTGTATTTATTATTTATAATATTTGAAATAACAATTCTATTATTAAATTTGCATCATATTAAATAACAGATGACGCCTAAACGTTTAATTTCAGCACTTATTTTTATTTCGTTATTAAGCATGAATTTTTTTGCTTTTTCTGCGGAAAAAAAAGATGACACGGAGTTCAATATGGGAGAGATGATAATGCATCATGTCCTTGATGATTATCAGTATGAGGTTTTTCATGGGCTAACAATTCCACTACCTATTATTATATATACTGAAGAGAGTGGTCTTATGTCTTTTTCTTCTTCGAATTTATTTGATGAAAATCATGACCCTTTACCAGAGGGATATAATGGTTTTATTTATGACCATGGTAAATTAAAATCTGTTGATAAAAGTTTATTTTTTATTGATCTCTCTATTACAAAAAATGTTGCCTTTTTAATAATGACATCCTTACTTATGATATTGATTTTTATTTCAGTAGCAAGGGGATATTCAGTTAAAAATTCAGTTCCTAAAGGGATTCAGTCTGTTTTTGAGCCTTTAATTATATTTGTTCGAGACGATATAGTAAAACCTAATATTGGTCATAATTACGAAAAGTATTTACCATATATGTTAACCCTTTTCTTTTTCATTTTTTTTGGTAATGTGCTCGGATTACTTCCAGCTGCTGCCAATTTAACTGGAAATATAGCTGTGACAATGACACTTGCAATATTTACTTTTTTAATAACAAATTTTTCGGGAAATAGTCATTACTGGAAACATATTTTTTGGACACCAGGAATACCATTGATAATGAGAGTTATCATACTTCCAATAGAACTTATAGGTGTATTCTCAAAACCTATATCATTGATGATAAGGCTATTTGCAGCCATCACTGCTGGTCATATTGTTCTCCTAAGTTTTATTGGTCTTATATTTATTTTTCAAAGTTATGGTGTTGGGATATTCAGCTCCTTATTTGTTGTTGGGCTTAATCTTGTCGAGCTAATGGTTGCTGGCATTCAAGCTTATGTCTTCACTATGTTTTCCTCAGTATATATTGGTTTAGCTATTGAAGATGATCATTAAAATATTATTATG